>Ga0272443_10002396_pt1 | contig 24116 bp, 18 predicted proteins | sample SSMAcet12_FD_193581 | JGI IMG/M metagenome (GOLD analysis project Ga0272443, IMG submission 193581) | Marine sediment archaeal communities from Little Sippewissett salt marsh, Falmouth, MA, United States - SSM-Acet-12 | ecosystem: Environmental > Aquatic > Marine > Wetlands > Sediment ...
GTCACGGTGGAACTCGTGGAGTTCCCCAGGCTTGTGACGATCATCGACTTGGAGACGGGCTTCGCTCCGTCCGGCGAGTACGCCGCGCTGTTCCAGATCGAGGATCAGTTCCTGCTAATCGGTCAAGACCGTGACCCGGAAGTCTTCCCCTCAACGCGGACCACGGACGGGTCCTCGCTCTCCGCAGAGCTGAAGCGACTCGTCTTCTCGGGAGGACTTCTCACCGTCGGTCAACTCCGGCTCTGGAATGCGATCCTCGCGTTGGAACTTGCGTCCGACAGCTGGCTTGCTTTCGTCGGGTTCGGCGCCAATTCGACCCAGGCGACGGTCTCCATGACCCCCTTCTATCCAGCAGTTGAACACGCGGGCTACGAGCTTCTCGGCGTAATCGATCAGGCGAGCTCCGTCTCCCTTGGAATCTGCTATCAAGCGGTGCCCGCGGTGTACGTCCTCGGCTCGCTTGGATCCCTGTTTGTCTCAGGAATCTATGAAGGAAGCTCTCGCGTAACGGTCGAGGACGAAACCCTGCCTGCGACGTTTGCCGGCCGAGTCATCACGTGCAGCTTCGGGATCGGCGTCCGCATTGGATTCGTCATGTTGTCACTACGGGCTCTACTCCCGCTGTGAGTCCGAGAGGAGGCGCGGTGCGAAAAGCCATGGCCACTGCACTCTGGGCAACGCTCCTGTCGTCCTGTTCTGTCCTCCTTTCGTCCTGCTTCCTCTTCGTAGGAAGCCCTGCCGATCTCGTGCCATTGCCTGACGAGGTGCGCGTACTGGAGCTTCCGCAGATCGTCACCTGCACCACGACCGCTCTGCGCACAAGATGCGAGAATCTCTACGAACGCGCTTGTGGCTGGTACTTCTGGACAGAGCCGGGTGTGCAGACGCCGGCCACCGGATGGGTCTACGCTTGCCCGAACGTGTGGCGGGGAACCGACTGCTGGTATGACATCAAGATCGGCCTGACCGTCCGAGACCCCTCCGACGACTTGGATCCGAGCAAGTCCCCCCGCGTGCGCGTGTTCGATTCGGAGCCTGCTTCCGGTGGCTCCGCGATTGGCGATTGCTTCCTCGATGTCCCTCGAACGGACATCGTCATCGAAGCGACAGACGTCTCCGGAACCGGCTCGACGAAGACCGTGTCCGTTCGGCTGCGGGACGTGCTCGCACGATTCAGCGCGAACTGTCGATCATTCTCCGCACGTCTCCGCTTTGCGATCGTCTTTGAGGCGGACGGAGAAGATCTCTCAAGCTCCAGCACCTGCGAGGTTCTCGTGGAATGCCACCGGCCGTGAGGTACGGCGAACATCGACGTGCCGTCCGACGTCCGCGTGGGCCGGCCTCAGCCTCAATCCGTGCTTCATCGGAGAGGACGACGTAGTTCGCACGCGGTGCCCGAACGAGTAGCTCGAGTCCCCTGTACAAGAAGCACGCGCGCAGGCGGGCGGGCACCTGCGCGCGTTCCCCTCACCGTTCTCCCCACCGGGAGGCCGGCATTGTCTTCGGTCTCCTCCGACTGCGTGGTACCCCGGGCCTCAACCTGAGACGGCGGTCTCACGGTGACACCCCTGTGACTGCACGAGATGGAATCTCGCCATGCGCCTCGGGCGATCTGCCCGGGGCACCGCCTGGAGTGTAACCAATCTAACCGATTGTCTGCTCTTTGTCAAGTTTTAGCTCTCGGAAGTCACTGTAAGAGTGTGATAATGCGTTATTGATGTCTGATGAGCGCCATGGACTGGCCAACGTTGTCGATGGTAGGCTTCTGATCTTGAGGAATCATCTTCCGACTCACTCGAGCCGCTGGATGCACCTACTCACCTGGCTTTCGGTCAGCCGAGCAGGCTCCGGGCAATCGCCGTGTAGATCCGCACAGCCGCTTCCAGCTCCTTGACCGACACACGATCGCGCGGCCCATGGGCGTTGGCAATGTCCCCGGGGCCGAGAACGATCGTCTCGATGCCGTGGTCGGCGAGATGACTCCCGTCGGTCCAATAGGTGACGCCCACCGGGGCGGCAGGCTCCATAGAGCCATTCCCCAGGGCTGAAGCCGCCAAGGCGGCTTGAGCCAGCGGCGAATCCTCTGCAGTCTCGAGCGGCGTATGCGGGACGACGGAGGTCATCGGCATCTCGGCGACGTCGAACGAGAGGCCGGCCACGCCTCCGCAGACGCCCGCGACGATTTCTCGTAGCTCCCGGAGCGGTTCGACGTCCCCGGGGACCATCCGTCGATCGATGTCGATTTCGCAACGTTCGGCGACGATGTTCGGCTGTGTTCCACCGCAGACCCGGCCAACGCTGACCGTCGAGGATCCAAGGAGTGAGTGCGTTCGCGCGGCGAGCATCGGGCGGAGCTCCTCCTCGATCGCATGCACGATCCGGGCAGCGTACGAGACAGCCGAGACGCCCTTCTCAGGACAGCTTCCGTGCGCACCGCGTCCTGTCAGGATTACGCGCGCGAAGCAGGCCCCTTTGTGGGCAAGAGCGACTCGCAGGCTCGTCGGCTCACCGACGACGGCGTAGTTGGTTCGAAACCCCGAGTCGACGACGGCTTTGACCCCAAGCCCCCCAGTCTCCTCGTCGACCGTTCCCACAAACACCAGATCCCCGGCCAGCCGAAGCGAAGCTTCGTCCCTCCGCCGAACGGAGTTCAGCCCTAGCGCCTTGTCGCGATGGAGCGTCGCCATGGCGACGCACATCGCGGCTACGGCGCCCTTCATATCGCACGCGCCACGCCCCCACAGCTGATCGCCCTCGACACGCGGCGTGAAGGCGTCGGTCATGTCGCCTGCGGGCACGGTGTCCAGGTGCCCGCAGAGCATCAGGCTCGGCCCGTCGCCGGCGGGGACCCAGGCAATGACGTTCGATCGGTTGTCGAGAGCGGGTTGGAGCTTCGCCTTGATGCCTCTCTCGATGAACCAGTCGACGAGGAACCGGCCGATCGCGGCTTCTCGGCCATCGGCCAGCTTGTGGCTCTCGATTGTGATCAGCTGCTTCGTCAGCTTGACGACATCGCTTCGCTCCGTGGCCATCACGCGCTACTTCTTCGATGGAGGGAGCTTGGTCATCGTGCCCGCCTCGGCGGCTTCCTTCGCGAGCTCGCGAAGCTTGAACTTCTGGATCTTGCCCGACTGGGTCATCGGGAACTCATCGACGATCACCACGTAGCGAGGAACTTTGAAGTTGGCGATCTCGCCGACGCAGAAGTCGACGATCTCCTGTGGATCGATCGTCAGCCCCTCCCGCGGAATGATGTACGCAGCCGCGACCTCACCGAACACATCGTCGTTGACGCCGATCACCGAGACGTTCTGCACCTTCGGGTGGGTGAACAGGTACTCCTCGATCTCTGCCGGGTACACATTGAATCCACCGCAAATCAGCATGTCCTTCTTACGGCCGACGATCTGCACGTAGCCCTCGTCATCGATCGTTGCCAGATCGCCGGAGTAGAGCCAGCCCGCTTCATCGATCGTCCGAGCAGTCACCTCGGGCGCCCGGTAGTATCCGAGCATCACGTTGTAGCCTCGGCAGGCGAGTTCACCCATCTCACCGGTCGGGACCGGATTGTGGTCATCGTCGGCGATCTTGACCTCGATCCCCTCGAGAGCGCGACCGACCGTTTCCACGCGACGCTCGATGGAGTCGTCGAACCGCGTCATCGTGATCACGGGAGACGCCTCGGTCAGCCCGTAGGCGATCGAGACGTTGCAGCCGAGTTCGTTCATCGTCCCGCGCATCACCTCGACCGGACAGGGCGCGCCGGCCATGATCCCGGTCCGAAGGCTCGAGACATCGTACTTCGAACCGTCTTCCTTGCCCTTTCGAGCCTCTTCAAGCTCGAGGACGAACATCGTCGGTACGCCGTAGAGGACGCTGACCTTGAACCTCTCGACGAGATCGAGCGCTTCGGTTGGTCTGAAGACCTTCATCGGAACCATCGCCGCACCCCAGGCGATCGCCCCGGCAACTCCGAGAACGCAGCCGAAGCAGTGGAAGAAGGGAACGGCGAGCAGGAAGACGTCCTCTTCCGTCGTGTGCAGCACCTCGGTCACCTGTTCGGCGTTCTTGGCGATGTTGTGGTGCGAGAGCATCGCCCCCTTCGGGCTTCCCGTCGTTCCCGAGGTGTAGAGGATGAAGACGTTGTCGGCGGGATCGCAGGTCGTTTCCCGTCGAGCGAGTTCCGCGTCCGACAGGGCGTCAGCGCCGGATTGAACGACATCTTCGTAGGGAGTTCCCGTCTCACCTGCTGCTCCAACGATCACGACGCGCTTGAGATTCGGCAGCTTCGGCTGAATCCCGGCGATCATCTCCAAGTAGTCGATCCGTGCAAACGCGTCGACCGCGAACAGCGTTGTCGCCTCCGAATCCCGGAGGATGTACTCGACTTCGTGCGTTTTGTAGCGCGTGTTCATCGGAACGACGACCGCGCCAACCCGAGCGATGGCGTAGTAGGCAACGACCCATTCGGGGATGTTCGGCATCCACAGGCCGACCTTGTCTCCCTTCTCGACGCCTTGATCGAGAAGGCCGCGGGCGAGTCGGCTGACCTCGGCATCCAGCTTCTCGTAGGTCAGCGACCGGCCACTCGGATCGAGAATCGCGGGCCGTGAAGGGAATCTCTCCGCCGTCTCGCGGAGGACCTGGGAGAGCGTTCTCATCGATACACCTCGCCTTTCGGAGATTAGGTGAATGCCGCGATTATCCTTACCAGGATTGTGGATCGCAACCTGGCGCTCCGTCGATTCGACGGTAGAATCGAGAGTTGCAGAAGGGGGATCAGAATGCGAAGAGGCATGGAGAATCGCCGGCACCTGCGCGCCCGCCGCACAACCGATCGCGAAGCACCCGGATCATGATCCCGGCCGTCGCGATCATCGGTCGGCACGACAGCGGGAAGACGCGACTGATCGCCGATCTGATCCCTGCCCTCGTCTCACGCGGCCTCCACGTGGGAACCGTGAAGCACTCGCCGCACCTTGACTCTCTCGATGCGCCGGGATCGGACAGCGATCGCCACTTCGCGGCCGGCGCGAGGCACGTCCTTCTTCGCGGAGCGCACACGTCGGCCTTCTTCTGGCGGCACGATTCCGGGCCGCTCTCAGCAGAAATCGACCGGCTCTTCCCTGATTGCGACCTCGTTCTTGTCGAAGGAGGAAAGGGTGTCCCGTACCCGAAGATCGAGGTCTTCCGCCTCGGCAACGACCTCGCCGAGCAGCCTCTCGCCGGCGAGATCGACGTGGCTTGCGTCGTGACCGATGAGCACGTCGCGCTTCCCGACGGGGTCACGGTTCTCTCGCCCCGCGATCTCGACGCAATCGCTGACCGCATCGAGTCGCTCGCCTTCGGCGACGATCCGGCCGCCTGACGATTGCGCCGTTCTGAGGCCTGTGGTACTCTCGATTCGCAATGAAACCGGTTTCCCTTGCGCAGGAGACGCGACACGCAACCTCGACGCTCTTCCTCGTCCCGGCTCGATCGGATCGAGGCCGGGAGGGGCGTCACCTCGCCGCTTTGCTCGTCGGGGAAACAGAGCGCGATCATGCTCTCGCCCGCCGCGGAGCCCATCCAGACGTCATTGAGCTCGCGCCTCCGGAAGGGAAGGAGCGGGTCGGAATCGAGCAGGTTCGCACTGCCATCCGCGCGACGCAGTTCGCACCGGTGCAAGGACGCCGCAAGGTCTGTCTGATTCCGACGGCCGAGGCGCTGACGCCGGAGGCAGCGAACGCGCTTCTGAAGACGCTCGAGGAGCCCCCGCGGGAGATGGCGTTCGTCCTCCTCGCCGAACACACGTCCGACCTTCTTCCGACGATCGTCTCGCGAAGCCGCATCGTTCGAATCGCGCCGACGGAGCCGGCGAGCGTCAGGGATCGTCTTCTCGAACTGGGGTACGCGGACGCAGATGCGCGATGGCTTCTCACCGTCGCCGACCGCGCTGGCGAGATCGATCGCTTCCTCGTGGAGAAGCTCGACGTCGGCGCGCTGCGCGACGCCGCCCAGGCGCAGATCGAATCGCTCGGTGCGGGCGATTTGGTTGCCGCCGCCGTCGGCGGCGAATCGATCCTTCGGCAGACGGCACTCACCACCCTCGTCGCTCGCGCTGCTCGCCGAGACGCTCCTCTTTTGACCGAAGGGATTCGCACCCTCGCGTCGCAGAAGCGCGAGGCTCTGTTCGCCTTTCTTCAGGACCTCCTCAGCGTCTGCCACCACGCGGCCCGAGCTGGAGCGGAGGGTAGCGCACCTCGTTCCGGCGCACCGGTCCCATTGACCTCGCATCGGTTACGGAAGACGTGTGTCGCGATCGATCAGGCGCACCGCGCGTTGTCTGTCCACGGCCCGACCGAGGCGATCCTCCTCTCGCTCTTCTTGTCGATCGGAGGTGGCGCGGATGGCCGGTGACCGGATCGTCCTCGTCCGGATCCAAGACCTTGAGCGGGAGACCGCCTACTTCAATGCAAACAGCCTCGCCGTCCGCGTCGGCGATCATTGCGTCGTCGACCATGGGGGATTGCGACTCGGCGTGATGGTCAGCGAACTCGAAGCAGGCGAAGGGCTGAGCGAGCAACTGGAACGGATCGTCCGAACCGCGACGCCTCGCGACGTCGAATCGCACCAGTACAACCAAGCGGACGCCGAACGGAGCCTCTCAACGACTCGAGAGGTGATCGCGCGCCACAATCTTCCGATGCACCTGGTCGCCGCCGAGTACACGCTCGATCGAAAGAAGCTGCGCATCTACTTCACCGCGCCACACCGCGTCGACTTCCGTGCCCTCCTCCGCGATCTCGCCGGACGCTATGGGACCCGAATCGAGCTCCGGCAAATGGGCGCTCGCGACGAAGCGCGACTGAAAGGCGGCATCGGGCGATGCGGCCTCATCATCTGCTGTCACCGGTACCTGCGCGAGCCGAAGCCGATCCGGATGGAACTGGCCTACGATCAGGAGCTCTTCGTCTCTCCAGAGCGGATCACGGGCGTTTGTGGACGCTTAATGTGCTGCCTCGCGTACGAGCATGAGACCTACAGGTGCGAGCTCGCGCGCCTGCCAAAGCTCGGAGCGCTTATCACGTGGCAGGAGAAGAAGGGGAAGATCATCGCCCACAGCATCTTCCGCCGCACGGTCACGGTGCTGACAGAAGACAACGAACGGCTCGAGATCGACGCCGACGAAGTCACCGTGGTAAGGCCGGGGAAGCGCCGGAAGCGCTGACCTCGACTCCAGCGGCCCGCAGGCGCTGCAGTTCGTCGCGAGAGACCCGCGCACGGACGCGCACTCCGCTCTCCGTGTGTTCGAGCACCTCGACCCGCTCCGGCGTTGTCCACCTGTGAAGCGTTCCGGTCGCCGAGAACGGAACGAGGAGGCTCACCGTCCGGTCGTCGGGGAAGAGCGTCTCCGCCACAAGCGCGAGGAGCTGCTGAACGTTCGTCCCGTCCTTCGCCGAGATCGCGACCCCTTGCGCTCCGTCAGAGGTGTCGCTCGGGACGGCGTCGATCTTGTTGAGGACGTTCACTGTCTGTGGGCGATCGTCCTCCGCTTCAAAGATTTCGTGCTCCAGGATCTCGAGCACGACGCGTTGGTCCTCTTCCCAGGTGCTTCCGGCGCGATCGATGACGTGAAGGATCAGGTCGGCGTGCCGCACCGCCTCGAGGGTGGCCGCAAACGCTGGGACGAGGTCGTGCGGGAGATTCCGGATGAAGCCGACCGTATCGACGAACAGAGCCTTCCGCCCCGGCGCGATCTCTGCGCGGCGGACCATCGTATCGAGTGTGGCGAAGAGCCTGTCCTCAACGGCCGCCCCTGCCATGCAGAGGCGATTCAGAAGGGTCGACTTGCCGGAATTCGTGTAGCCGACGAGCGCGATCTGCGGCAGGTCGCTCTTCGCCCGTCGCTTCCGCCGAACCGATCGCTCCGCAAGCGTCTTCTTCAGCCGGCGCTCGAGGGCGTGGATCCGTCGATTGACCTTGAATCGATCGAGCTCAAGCTGCGTCTCCCCCGGTCCGCGGGTTCCGATGCCACCACCGGTGCGCGTCAGTGCAGCCCCCCATCCACGTAGCCGCGGAAGAAGATAGCGAAGCTGGGCGAGCTCGACTTGCAGCTTCGCCTCCTTCGTCGCCGCTCGCTGAGCGAAGATGTCCATGATCAGCTGCGTGCGGTCGATCGCTTTCCGCGAGAGCGCGTTCTCCAGGTTCCGGGCCTGAGCCGGGGACAACTCATGATTGAAGATCACGACATCCGCTTCGAGTTCGTCCGCGGCACGGCGAATCTCCTCGATCTTCCCCTTTCCGAGGAACGTCGCAGGATCCGGCCGATTCCGCTTCTGCAGCACCGTCGCAACCGTCGGGATCCCGGCCGTCTCGGCGAGAGACTCGAGCTCCCGCATCGAAGCCTCGATGTCGGCGCTCCCTCCCGATCCGGGGTCGATTCCGGCGAGGATGGCTCGCTCCGAGCCAAAAACACGCGCTCGCCTTCCGAGCCGGTCCTCGACCAGCGGCTCGTTCGGCCTACTGCTGCCTTCGTCGTTCAATCGTCGCTCCCAGTCCTTGAAGCTTCTTCACCAAGTCGCTGTAGCCGCGATCGATGTGCACCAGCTGGCCGACGGACGTCGTTCCCCGTGCGGCGAGTCCGGCGATCACCAGCGCGGCGCCGGCCCGGATGTCGGACGCCTCGACGGCTCTCCCGGTCAGCCCCTCGACACCGTCGATCGACAACGTGTCTCCTTCTCGACCGATCCGTGCTCCCATCTCGCACAGCGAGTGTACGTAGGCAAACCGACTCTCGAAAATCGTCTCGCGAATGCGGCTTCGACCCGGCACGAGCGACAAGTAGGCGGCGAACTGCGGATGGAGATCTGTTGGGAACGCCGGATGCGGCGCGGTGCAAACGTCAACAGGGCGACGCACTTCGCCCGCCTCCACCGTAATCGAGTTGACGTCGACTGAGACGCGCGCTCCGGTCTCGCGGAGGGCATCAAGAAACGCATCGAGCACCCCGGCTTCGACACCGGTCGCGGTCACGCAGCCGCCGGTGCTCGCGCCGGCGAGAAGGAACGTTCCTGCTTCGTGCCGGTCCGGGATCATCCGATGCTCGGCCCCACCGAGCCGCTCGCGGCCGACGATACGAACCTCGCGATCGTCGACCTCGATCTGCGCCCCCATGGCGCGCAGCAGCCGCACGAGGTCCATCACCTCCGGCTCGATCGACGCGTTCGTCAGGACCGTCTCGCCCTGCGCAAGCGAGGCCGCCATCAACACTTGTTCGGTTGCGCCGACGGATGGCAATGGAAGATCGATCCGCGCGCCACGCAGTCGCTCTGCGGTCGCATGCACTTCTCCGTCTCGCTCGTCAATCCGTGCGCCCAGAGCGCGGAGGGCATCGAGATGCAGGTCGATCGGGCGCGCCCCGATCATGCACCCACCGGGGAGCGGCACCACCGCACGCCCGAGTCTCGCCACCAGGGGACCGAGCACGAGGAATGAGGCACGCATCTGCTGTACGGCGTATGCGTTCGCCACGGGAGACACGGCCTCGCCCGCCGAAATGATGACGCCCGCCTCATCCCTGACCGCGCGCTTTCCGAGCGCATCGAGCGTGAACAAGATCATGCTGACATCTCGGAGCTGAGGGACGTGACGCAGAACGACCGGCTCGTCGGTTAGAAGACTCGCAACACACGCAGGAAGGGCGGCGTTCTTCGCGCCGTCAATAGCGACGCAACCTCGTAGCGGGGCACCGCCTTCGATCTGAAGGGTCTCCATCGACTACGGAAGGTAGCGAAGGGGATCGATCGGGAACTGGCCGTTCCTGATCTCGAAATGGAGATGTGGGCCGGAGGAGACGCCGGTGTTCCCCGACTGGGCGATCCCCTGCCCGACCTCGACGAAACGCCCCTGCTCCACGAACGAACTCGACAGGTGTCCGTACATCGAGAGGAACCCGTCCGCATGTTCGAGGATCAGAACGTTCCCGTATCCCGGCTGCTCACCGTAGAAGAAGACCTTCCCGCTCGATGCCGCGTGGACGAGCGTTCCCTCAGGCACGTCGATGTCGATTCCGTCATGGTGGTGACGGTCTCCGAAGACTGGGTGTTCGCGCCATCCGAACACCGACACAAGGTCGCCGGAGAGCGGCCAGATGAACCGCGAAGGGACACCCTTCGAGAGATAGACCACGCTCTCCCAGTAGGTCTCGGCCACCGTGGGAATCAGGAGGCGATCCCCGGCGAAGATCGTCTGATTCACCGAGATCCCGTTCGCCGACGCGATCGTCTCCTTCGGCACGGCATACGTCACCGCGATGTCAGTCAGCGTCTGTCCGTCCTTGATGAGGTGGATCACGCCGTCTCGAGACGCAATCAGAACCTGTCCCGGCTGCAGCGGCTCGCTTCCGTAGAGGCGATTGCTCGCCCGCAGGCTCGCTACACCGACGCCGAGCGAGGCGGCAACATCGGCCAACGTCTCTCCATCCTCGACCGTGTGGGTGAGAATCTCGTCAGCCGGAATGACGTCCGGAAGGGTCGCTTCGGGAGGCAAGACCTCCGGCGTCTCGTCTCCGATCCCGACGCCTGGAAGGAGCGTTGTCTCTTCTCCGGTCCCCTCATCGATGATCGCGAGCGGCTCGGTCTCCCGGCGCGAGCAACCGGAGCGGATGAGGATCGGAATGATGATGATGGCAAGGACGACAGCAACCGCGACGGCAACCCGATCCTTGCGGATCGGCTTTCGTGACGTTCTGTAGCTCGCGTACCTAGTCACTGCTCATCAGCTCGAGGAACTGCTCGTTGTCCTTCGTCGCCTCGATTTTCCCCTTGACGAATTCCATCGCCGCCTGTGGATCATTCAAGTCGCTCATCATCTTACGGAGGATCCACACGCGGTTCAATTCCTTCTCGCCGAGGAGAAGCTCCTCCTTGCGCGTCGCCGACTGTTCGACGTCGATCGCCGGGAAGATCCGCCTGTTCGCCATGTTGCGATCGAGGATGAGCTGCATGTTGCCAGTCCCCTTGAACTCCTCGAAAACGACTTGGTCGAGCTTGCTTCCGGTGTCGACGAGCGCGGTGGCGATGATTGTGAGGCTTCCGCCCTCTTCGATGTTCCGCGCGGCACCGAAAAACTCCTTCGGCTTATAGAGCGCCGTCGGGTCCATCCCTCCCGAGAGAAGCTTTCCCGAAGCGGGAATCGAGAGGTTGTACGCGCGCCCGAGCCGTGTGATCGAATCCATCAAGATCACGACATCTTTTCCACTCTCGACGAGCCGCTTCGCTCGATCGGTGATGAGCTCGGCAATCCGCGTGTGGTGCCGCGGCTCGAGGTCGAACGTGGCCGCCACGACCTCGCCCGCGCCAAGAGACCGCTTGAAATCCGTGACTTCCTCAGGCCGCTCGTCGACGAGCAAGACGAACAGATTCACGTCAGGGTAGTTGGCGTTGATTCCGGCAGCGATCTGTTTGAGGAGCGTCGTCTTCCCTGCCATCGGCGGCGAGACGATCAGCCCGCGCTGCCCCTTTCCAATCGGGCAGAACAGGTCGATGATTCGAGTCGCGAGATCCGCCGGGTCGTGCTCCAAGCGGTACATCTCATTCGGGTGAAGGGGTGTCAGGTCGCGGAATTGCGGCCTGCGACGCGACATCTCGGGGTCGCCCCCATTGACCGCATCCGCCTTGAGGAGCGCGAAATACCGCTCGTCGTTCTTCGGGGCCCGAATCGCACCCGTGACCAAATCGCCGTCGCGCAACGCGAAGCGGCGGATCTGTGACGGCGAGACGTAGACATCGGTCCGCCCGGGCAAGCATCCATCCCCACGCAGGAAACCGTAGCCGTCCGGATGGACCTCAAGGATCCCGTCCGTGAATCGAAGATCCTTCTCCCGGGCCATGTGTGCCATGATCCCGCGGAGCAGCTCGTCTCTTCCCGCGTGCTTCCAGTTCTTCAGCTGAAGCTCCTCCCCCTTTTGGAGGAGCTCATCGATCGTCCGGTCACGCAGTTCTTTGACTTCCACAACGAATCACCTCTACAGCTGGATCCCGCGGCCGATGATGACCGCAGTAACAGCGAAATAGACTGCAAGTAGCACAATCGAGTCGACGCCAACGCCGAACACGCGGCGTCGAGCGCGGGCGGCGATCGAGACGACGGCGATCCCTGTCAGAATGATCCCGCACCCGCCAACCAGAAGTTGATCGGTCTCCCCGCCTCCGAGCCCGTTGTAGATCGGCCCGCCGCGAAAGGCGACGTCGGCGAAGAAGATCGTCAAGATGTTGAACATGTTCGAGCCGAAAATGTTCCCCACGATCATGTCGTACGCGCCGATCCGGAGGGCGCCGATCGACGTTGCCAGCTCCGGCAATGACGTCACGATCGCCACGAGGATCGCCCCCATGAACGTTGCCGAAAGCCCTGTCGACATCGCGATGTCCTTGCTCGCGTGAACAAGGAACACACCGGAGACGACGATGACCGCGCCACAGACGAGGAATCCGATCAGCGCACCACGCACTGACAGGTCGGACGTCCGCGGAATCTCGCCGCCCTCTTCCTCCTTCTCCGCACGAAAGAGGAGGAAGACGCCGGCACCGTAACCGATAAGGATCAGGATGCTAATCGGGCTGACGCCGAACACGGCCGCACTCGGCTTCCACATCACGCCGAGCATCGCCAGCGCCGTGAGCAAGATCGCCATGCCGCCGCTGATCGTGTGATAGGAGCGTACACCCGCGAGGAACGACCCCGGGCGGCGCCGCAGGAGGAGGATGTCCACCAGACCGATGATCGCCACGTTGAACAGATTGCTCCCAAACGCGTTCCCGAGCGCGATATTCGGTGCCCCAATGCTTGCCCCCGTCACCGTCGTCGTCATCTCCGGAATCGACGTCAGGGTGGCAAGAAAGATCAGGCCGATCCATCCTTGCCCGATCTTCAGTGCTCTGCCGAGCCGTTCGCCGTACGGAGCAAGCCGAATCCCCGCCAAGACGATTCCCGAAGCGCAAAGGAGGAAAACGATCCACGCACTCATACGTCCTCAACCGCCCGAGCATCTGCTCGGACGACTCTGGCGGGCGGCATTCGATAGACCGCGCTGCCTTTGTCTAAATCTTCTTGAACAGCCACTTGAGCATGTCCCCATACATCTTCAGTCGGTCGAGCAAACCCTTGGTGAATCCCCTCTTCTCCTCTTTCAGCACGTGCGTGACGCCGTCGAGCTTCACGTGCACCTTCTCCCAACCTTCTTTGGCGACGAGCTTGGACAGCGCGATCTCGATCCCGTAATCCATCTCGTGCACGTTCTCCTTTGCGCGCTCCCATATCTGTCGCGACAGGATGCGTTGCCCGGAGGCGAACGGGTTGATCTTCTGCGCAAGATCCGTGTTTCTGCGACCGCTCGAGAAGATGCCCACGACCATGTCCGGGCTCCCGTCTTGATACGCGTCGATCAATCGATCGACGTGTGCCGTCGTCAGTCCCACCAGATCCGCGTCGAGGAACAGGAACGTATCGTTCCTCGCTTCGGAGACGCCCGCGTCGAGGGCGGCTGCCTTCCCCCGATTCTCCTGCAGGGAGATCAGGCGAACCGGATGCTGCGACGCCTCCTCGGTCGTTCCGTCGTCCGAGCCGTCGTCAACGACAATCACCTCGTCGACCATCGAGCAGGCAAGGACAGGTCGAAGAACGGCGCTGATCCGCCCGGCTTCGTTGTACGCGGGTACCACCACGGAGATGCTCATAGATAACGCGATTCAGGGGTCGATTCGCACGGAATCCTGCGATCAGTTGTGCGTATTCTACTGATCTACGAACCGCAAGTCAATCCTCACTGCGCACCACGCTCAGCGCATCTCGTCGAACCACTCCCCGATCTTCTCGACCAGCGATTCCGAAGCCTCGAACACCTCGATTCGCGCAGGCAGCGCCTCCGCGAACGCCCGCCCGTACCCCTTGGAGAGGATCCGGCGATCGGTGAGCACGACGGCCCCTCGGTCGCGCTGCGTACGGATCAGCCTTCCGACTCCCTGGCGGAGCCTCAAGACCGCTCTCGGCAAAGACATGTCGAGGAACGGATCGCGCCCGGACCGGGCGGTCAGCTCGCCGAGCGCCGCCTGAATCGGATCCGTCGGTACGGCAAACGGAAGTCGCGTGATCACGAGGTACTCGAGCTCCTCCCCCGGAAGATCGACGCCCTCCCAGAAGCTGTCGGTCCCGAGCAGGAGGACCCCTCGCGGGAGTCGACGGAACCGTTCGATCAGCTTGCTCCGCGGACCGTCGACCCCTTGTGCCAGCGCCGTGACCCTCCTCGGAAGACGCTTGCGGACCGCCTCCAGCATCTGATACGACGTGAACAGGACAAGACCCTTCCGGTCGAGTCTCCCCGCCATCGCAGCAAGAAGGTCGGCAAGCTCGTCCGCGTAACCGTCCGCGTCCTCCGTCAGTAGCGGAAAGGCGGCCGGAACGCATACCCGCATGTGCTCCTCGTACGAGAACGGGCTTGCCACGACCTTCGTGTCAACGTCTTCGAACGCGACGTCCAGACCGAGCGTGCGGAGGACGAAGTCGAAGTCCTTGTCAACGGAGAGCGTCGCCGACGTCATCACGATCGCCTCGAGAGCCGGGTAGAGGATCCGCTCCAGGATCGGGGCAACTTCAAGCGGCGTGATGTGAAGCGAGATCCCGCTTCGCTCCCGTTCGTACCAGCGGACCGTGTCCTCTTCGGGCTCCGCTGCCAGTCGTGCCGCCAGACCGCCGAGATCCCTGATCGATGCGACATGCACCTCGCCCTCACGCCGCAACTCGGGGTCCTCGATCCCGTCGACCAGGTCCTGCATCGATTCCTCCAACCGGCCCGCAGTCATCCTCATCCGATCGAGAGCCGCCGCAGAGTCCGCGTCAAGCCGTGGAAGCGGCCCGCGACCCTCCGAGGGGAGGCTCCGCCCGAGGACGGAGAAGAGCCGAATCGTTCCCGTCCGCAGCGCCGCGACCCGATCGGTGGCGCGTCGAACCTCATCGCCGTTTCCGGGGAGAGCGAGCCGGCGGAGCCATCCGAATCGCCGCCTGCGGCTCGGCGTCAATTCGTCTGCGAGGCGCTCTACAACGCGGGCCGAAAGCGTCCACGTGAAGGCGGACCTCGCCGTCTCTTCCAACGCGTGTGCCTCATCGATCACCGCGTGCGTGTACTTGCCGAGGATCATCCGATCGACGACCAAGTCGTTGAGGAGGAGTGAGTGGTTGACGACGACAAGGCGCGCCTTCCGTGCCCGCCGCCGCGCGCCAATCGAGAAGCAGTCCTCGTACTGAGGGCAGAACGAGTCGATGCAGTGATGGTGGGAGTCGCACAGCTGGCGCCACAGCTCGCGCCCCCCAGGGTCGGCGAGAAAGGCCGTGTTCTCGTCGATGTCCCCCGTTTCGGTCTCCCACAGCCACCGGGCCAGCGGCGCCAGCAGGTGCAGTCGATCGCGGTCGAGCCCTTCGCTGAACTCGCGAACGGCGATCTCCCAGCGTCGCAAACAGAGGTAGTTCTGACGCCCCTTGAGAATGGCGGCCTTGAGATCCGGTGCCATCCGCCCGAGAAGAAACGGGAGATCTTTGACGAACAGCTGCTCCTGCAGCTGTTTCGTGCGCGTCGAGACGGCGACGCGCACCGTCTCATCGCGCGCCATCCTGTCGATTGCCGGGATCAGGTACGCGAAGGTCTTCCCGGTTCCCGGGCCAGCCTCGACGACGAGCGCCCCTCCCTCGCGGAAGGTCGCGGCAACGGCGTGAGCCATATCGATCTGACCGTCACGCTGCTCGAAAGATGGGAGCTCCCGTGCGACAAACCCGTCCGGTCCGAACGGATCCACACCCACGGCAACCGGCGGCTCCTGAGGCTGTAGCTCGCCGCCTGCGGCGTTCTCCTCTTGTCCAAGCGTGGGGTCTCCCTCCGGGATCTGCTTATGGAGCAAGGCTCTCGCAAACAACGTCGCGAGGGGTTCGGGCTCGAGGCGGGCGATGAGTCCGACGACCTCGCGGTCGAGTCGCACGGCCTCCGCGACGAGTGCGACGAAAGCCTCCCCCAAGACCCGCGCCGCTTCGCCCTTTCGACCTGGAATCCCGTAAACCGCGCAGACCGTTTCCAGTTCGTGATCGGGGAGCGTCGGATGGAGGGCACGAGCCATCGCCTTCGCGTCGAAGACAGGCCCCTCCGGCCCCGGCTCGAGCTCGCCGTATGCGACGATGGGAAGAGATTCGCACTCCCCGAAGCCGTCTTCACAGACCGTCCCGTCGGAGAAAAACGCCTCATCCTGATCTAGAACGACACGGAACCGCGCCAGCCCCAGTCGGTCCCACGCGATCGGCATCCGCGCGGCTACAGGAAGTGCCTGAGAAGATCGATCCGTCGGACGCGGCCGACCAGCCGTCCCTCGCTGTCGACGACCGGCACGTTCTTGAGACCCTGCCGGATCACAAGGTCCGCTGCGCGCAGGTCGTCGTCGTCGTCCGTGACGAAGTGAACGTCCCGACGCATGTACTTCTCGATCGGCTCATCCGCGATCTGCATCAGCTTCGTCGAAAGCTGATTCATGTCCGGAATGAAGGACGCGCTGTGCAGCATCTCGAAGTAGCCCGGCAGGGCGGCCCGGATCAGGTCCTTCTCCGAGATGAACCCAATCAGTGACCCGTCGTCTTCGACGACCGGCATGTTCGGCATTTCGGCGTTCTCGAGGATGAAGATCAGCTCGCGGACCGGCACGTCCCTCTCCACCGCGGTTAGATCCTTGGTCATGATCTCCCGAACCTTCATGCTCCCTCCCCGCTAGATCCGCTCCACCGTGACCTTCGCCATCTCGGCCTCGATCTTGTCGATCTCCCCACAAACCTTCTCGTCGCTCTCCGCGCTCGCCAGTCCCGCCGCCAGTCCAAACCGGAGCGCCTCCTCGACCGGATCTCCCCGAACCAAGCCAAGAAGAATTCCGGCCAAGAAGACGTCGTCCGCGCCGACGAGGTTGCGAAACTCCGCCGTCCGAACCGGGGTCCGGATCTCCCAGACGGCGTCACGCGTCACCGCGATGTCTCCGGTCACTTGGTGCGAGATGATGACCATCTCCGCGCCGCAGGAGACGATGTGGCGCCCCGCCTCGACGATCTTCTCACGCGACGCTAGGTTGATTCCCATCAGCTCCCGATGCTCGCGAGTATCCGGCTTGACCAGGTAAGGACACGCCTCGAACGTCCGCACGAGCGCCTCGCCGCGTGCGCTCAGCACGACCTTCGCGCCCGCCGCCTGGGCGAGCGACGCAAGCTCTTGATAGATGCCGACATCAACGCCCGGCGGAAGGCTCCCGGCGAGAACGACCCACTCTGCACGACTCAGCATCCTGCGGTACCTGCGTAGGAAGCGCTCGACCTCGTGCTGCGTGACTCCTCCGCCGGCCTCTCCGATGAACAGCGGCACGTTTTCGCGTCCCTTCTCGAGCACCGTCACGTTCGTCCGCGTCTCTTCCCGCGTCCAGATGAAATTCGTCGTCACGCCCCGGTCGCGCAGGTCACGGACGATCACGTGCCCCGTGTGTCCTCCGACGAACCCCATTGCGACGTTCTCCATCCCCATCGCAGAGAGGAAGACGGACATGTTCACGCCCTTCCCCCCTGCGGACGTCGCACTCCGCACAGCGGGCGTGAGGAACTCCTCTTCCGTGACTTCGCAAATCCTGAGACGTTCGACCCAGTACATCTTGTCCACGGCCGGATTGAGCGTGACGGTGATGATCATGATCTCCCCTTTGCTGACGGTCCCGACAAGATCGGCAGAAGCGCGACACCGGACAGAGAGGCCGAAGCGGCCGCCTCAATCCGAACCGGCACAAGATCGCCTGGCGCGTGACGTCCCGACGACGTCTCCCCGTCCAAGACGACCGTCCTGTGATCGGCGGCGCGACCGTACAACGCCCCGGCGCGAGTCTCGCCTTCGATGAGGACGTCGACGTCGCGGCCGATGAACCGCTCGTTCTCCTCCAGCGCGATCCTCCGCTGAAGCTCCAGCACCTCGTGAAGACGCCTTTTCTTCTCGTCTTCGGGGACGTCGTCCTCGAAACCCGCACTCCTCGTCCCCGGGCGGGGTGAGTACATCGCAACGAAGATCGATCCAAACCGACCGCGCTCGATGAGGTCGATCGACTCGCGGAAGTCCACGTCCGTCTCGCCGGGGAATCCGACGATCAGATCGGTGGTGAGGTTGATCCCGGGAACCGTCGCTCGCGCCCGATCGGCCATCGTGAGGAACGCGTCCTTCGTGTAGCCCCGATGCATCGCCTTCAGGATCGCGTCGCTGCCCGATTGGCACGCGACATGAAGGTGCGGGCTGAGATTCGGAGTCAACGCCATCGCCTCCAGAAGCTCGATCGGCAGATCCCGCGGATGCGAGCTGGTGAAGCGAACCCGGGCCGGTCCGAGCGCGGCGACCCGGCCGAGAAGCGAGACGAAGTCGCCGAACTCCGGTCGATCTCGTCCGTAAGAGTTCACGTTCTGCCCGAGTAGCAGGACCTCTTGGAGGCCGCTCGCCACCGCCTCTTCCACTTCGGCGAGGATCCGCTCCGGCGTCCGGCTTCGCATCGGGCCGCGCGCGATCGGAACGACACAGTAGGAACAGAAGTTCGAGCACCCCTCGGTGATCGTCACCATCGCCGTCACCGGGCTCGATCGGAAGAACGGAACCTCGTCGATCGTCTCTCCATCGGCGAGCGCAATCGGTCGACTGCGCCCGACGTCCGCCCGTTCGATCAGTCCGGGCAAACTCTCGTGCCCTCCGGCGCCGAAGACAAAGTCAATTGCCGGAAAGCGCTTGAGGAGAGCCTCTCCGCGAACCTGGCCGATGCATCCGCCGACGCCGAGAAGCAGATCGCGACCGCGCTTCTCCTCGACAACCGCACCGATCCGCCCGTAGACCTTCTCCTCCGCCTTCCGGCGGACCATGCACCCGTTGAAGATCACAACGTCCGCATCCTCCAACCCGTCGGCGAGCTGGTACCCGACACGAAGGAGAACTCCGGCGATCCCCTCCGACTGGTGCCGGTTCATCTGACAGCCCCAGGTTTCGATGTGAAGGCGCTTTTCCATGATCGTTCGTCAGACTATACTGAATCGCCAGAAGAGCGTCAAATGCCCAAGGGAACGGTACAAACGCCCGGCGGACAGCCGGGCTGGTCGCTCCTCCGGCCGGTCCGGTACACTCGCAGGGCCATGCTGCGCCGTTGCGACCGGTACTTACTCCGCGAGATGATCGGACCGTTCTTCCTCGCTCTTGCCGGTCTCGTCCTGTTCATCCTCCTCAACATCATCCTCTCGCTTTCCGATCTGATGGTCGATCGCGGGATCGGAATGCTCACCCTGCTCCGGCTCGTGATCCTGAAAATGCCGAGCCTGCTCGTCATTGCCGTTCCGATGAGCGCGCTGTTCGCCACCTTTCTCGGACTCGGTCGGCTCGCGCACGATCGTGAGATCGTCGCCCTCGAATCGATCGGCATTCCGCTGCGCCGGATCTTGCTTCCATTGATCATCGCCGCATCCATCATCGGGATCGCCGACTTCGCCATCTACAACTGGGGCGTTCCGGCGTCGGAACACGCCTACCAGCAGGCGTTGCGCTCGGTCATCTTTCGGCAGGGCGTTCCACGGATCACGGCCAACGCCTTCTTCCGGGGCGCCGACAACCAGTTCTTCTACATCCGCCGCTACGATTCCGAGGCCGGCACGTTGCACGACGTTCACATCTACGACACGACGGGGCAACTCTTCCCCCACGCGGAATCACGGGTGACGATGATCACCGCCGATACGGGGCAGTGGACCGGAGACGCCTGGCGACTGGACTCGGGCAACGTGTACGGATTCGACGGAGACGGCCTCCTCGCCTACTCCGGGAGCTTCGACGAGTTGACCATTCCGCTCGATCAGAGCGTGGAGCAGATTCTGTCACGGTCACGAACCCCCGCGGAGATGGGGATCGCGGAGCTGGTCGAGCGGATCGGCGTCGCCCGGCGAACCGGCCAGCGTGCCGACGAACTCGTCGTCGAGATGCACCTCAAGATCTCTCTCCCCTTGGCCACGATCGTCTTCGTCCTCGTCGGCGGAACGATGAGCCTGATGTTCACCCCCAGGAGCCGGGCCGTCGGAATCGTCGCTGCGCTCCTCCTCGTCGCCTTTTTCCAGGGCGTGCTGTGGTGGACGCAGACCCTCGGCCGGCGGGGGGTGATGAACCCGGTCCTCTCCGCGTGGTTCCCTGACATCGTCTTCGGGCTGTTCGGTTTGGCTCTCTTCATCTGGCTCGATCGATTGGCGTCGAGGGAGATCTGGAATCGCATCCGGCGGTTCATCCCGTTCGCCACGCTCGTCTTGATCCTCGCAATCCCCTGTGCCGGCGAGGCCGTTCCTCTCGACATCGAGAGCGATAGCCTGCAGATCTCGGAGGACCGCAAGGAGATCCTCGCCGAGGGAAACGTCCGCCTAACGATCGAGGAGATAGAACTCGACGCCGATCTCGTCTCGCTCGTCGAGGATGAATCGGGAGCGTGGCAGCTGTCCGCCTCGGGCGGCGTGAGCCTCCGATTCGCGGACGACTTGGATCTCTCGGCCGAGGCGATCGACGCCGAGACGATCCTCGACGGTGGCGTGCGCCTGCGGCGCGTCGACGCAGCCGGGTTCGCCGGCTCGACGACCTTCATCAACGAACACAAGGAGGAGCACACCATCCGCTTCCGCGCCACGCGCGGAGAGATCGTCTTCGACGAAACCGGCGAGGTCGAGCGAATCGAGGCCGAGGACGCCGCGCTAACCACGTGCGACTGCTGCGGCGTCGGCTTCAATCGACAGCCCTACCTCGCGGAAGCCGGGCGGATGATCCTGTATCCCGACCGTCTGATCGTCGTCTTCGATCTCGTTGCCAGGGCAGGAGGCCTTCCCGTCTTCTGGCTTCCGGTCTACGTCTGGCCGCTCGACGAAACGGTCGAAAGCCCGTTTTTCCCCGCGATCGGTCGCAGCAGCCTCCGCGGCTGGTTCCTCAAATGGAACGTCCCATTCTTCCTGAGCGAATCGGTCTACGGCGCCGTCCTGTTCGATTACTTCAGCCGCTACACTGAGATCGGCCTCGGCGGCCGCCTCCACTACGATTTCGCGGGGCACAAAGGAGACGTCTCGATCTACCGCTTCCCGGCCGTCGTCGGCGACTCCGTCTTCGACTTCGCGCTCGACCACAAGCTCCCGCTCGGGGACGTTTGGAGCGGGGAAGCGACGGTCGACTACCGCGTCGAAGGGCAGACGACCGAACTCGATTTCGCCGCCAGCCTGCGTGGATCGACCGAGGGATGGGACGTCCGCGTCTCCGCATCACGGGAGACCGAGGAGGAGAGTGCCAACGAAGACGACGAGGCGGACGAAGACGAACTGTGGGTGGCCGAAAGAATCCCCGAGATCTCAATCGCACATCGAGCCTTCACCGGAGAGTTTCTGACCGTGCGACCGAGCTTCGAACTCGGACGGTATCGCGAGTGGACCGAAAGCACGCCGGCGATCGAGGCGATGCGCGTCAGCGGCCAGCTCCAGCTGAGCACGCCAACGCGCGAGGTCCTCGGCATTCGCATCTCGCCCCGAATCGACCTTCAGGGAACGGTCTACCAGGGCGCCGAGATCGGTCAGACGCGCGGCACCCTGCGGACCGCCGTCGCCGCGAGCCGTGGCGGCGTCAGTGCGTCCTATAACCTCACCGTCGTGCAAGGAGAGAGCCCATTCGAGTTCGACGCCGAGGTCGCGACGCACCACCTTGGCCTGACGGTTCGCGACCGCGGACGTGCCACGTTGACCCTGTCCGGCGGGATATCGATCGACACGATGGATCTCGATCCGCTCACCGCGCGACTGACGTGGACCGACTGGGCCGACTGGACGTTCTCCGGCGAATACGATCTCGCCGCCGCCTCTCTCGACTCGTTGCGCCTCGCCGGCGACTGGTCCTCCGAAGGGCTCCGCGCCAGGTGGGCGATCCCCTACGACCCCTCCGATGGGACGTTCGACACGATCACGCTCGGCTTCAACGTGTCTCAGGAGGCGTACTCGATCGACGCCGATCTGAGCCTCCTGCACGGGCAGCTCTCGGCGACGACCAAGCTCGACACGACCTACACCGGTGACTGGTTCGACCTGCGCGCACGGGCCGAGTTCGCCGATCTCAGCCTCGCAAGCATTCGGCTCTCTTCCGAGATCTCGACCGGGCCCGGCTGGGGAGCGAAGGTCGACTGGGCCTATGACGGCGGCGCGCTGTCATTCGACGATGTCCGCTACGGCCTCTTCTGGGACATCGGCGGCTGTCTCCGACTCGGCGTCGACCGCGAGGCGTCGGACACGTGGGTCTACCTCTCGATCCTCGCCTTCCCGGAAGCGATCGTCCGCTACGCTCCGATCACCTCGCGCATCGAGCTCGGCGACTGAGTCGTTCGCGGCCGGACGCAGCGGGGGACCCCACACGGCCGTTGGATGCAGGTTCGAGTCCAACACGCCAAATCTCAAGGGCATTCTGGCCGTTCCACGCGCCCCGAAGACCAACGACCCGCCTGGATTCTTCATCCTCGCAAGATGTGTCCTCGGCGGCCAACCGGTTGCTCAGTGGGCGTGCCTTGAGATTGGATGCAGAACGTGTTCGTCAGCCGTCACGTGGTGATGGCTGACTGGACACAGGCTCCACCGTAGCGCCAGACCGGCGATCGCACAGACGAGGGCAAGGTTCGGCGCGACGACAAACGAGTAGCACCACCGCCCCGTCCGCCGCTTCCCCTCACTCCGACGCGCACGCGTTCAGAAGGACCGTCTCGATTTCCTCCAGCAGCGGGGGAAGCATGCTGTCCGAGTTCTGAAGCACGATCAGGACGATGTCTTCTTCCGGGTAGCTCCAGACGATACCGATGTGGCCGCCTCCGTTTCCACCGTGCCCGACGCGCGACAGCGTCCCAAGATCATCGAAGCGAAGCTCCAGCCCGAAGCCGTAGTCGTGAATCGAGACCTCGCCACTTGCGCTTCGAGTCTCGGTCGGCTTCGTCATCTCGGCGAAGGTCGCCGCGGAGACCACGCGTCCGGATCGAAGAGCGGCCTCCCAGACGAACAGATCGGAGGCTGTAGTGTACATCCCGAAGCCAAGACCGAGGACGTCGTCCGACGGCTCGACGAACATCGCTTCGCCCTGCCAGTAGACTCTGTGATATCCCGCCAAGCGGTCAGGCTCTCGCTGAATCCGATACCCGGTGTCCGTCATCCCGAGCGGCCCCAGGAACTCCTGCTCGACGAAGGCCTCGAAGGGCGCACCGGTGATACGCTCAACGATGTAGGCGAGAACATAGTAGCCCGCGGTGCTGTACACCCAATCCTCTCCCGGGGCGAACCGGAGCTCCGTGGGCCTGATGAAACCGATCACCATCTCCGAGACGATCACGCCCTCGCCCAAATCGTTGGGCATGCTTCCGAGGCTGCAGATCCCGGAGGTGTGATTGAGCAAATGGCGGATCGTAATCTCGGACCATGCTTCCGGAGCATCCGGCAGATAGGAAGCGATCGAGGCATCCAGACTGACCTGCCCCTCCTCGATCAAGCGGAGAACCGCCGCCGCCGTGAACTGCTTGGCGATCGATCCGACGAAAAACTGGTGCTCCGCGGTCAGGGGATCTCTCGTCTTGATGTCGGAGATGCCGAACGCCTCAATCCACGTTGTCTCGCCAAACCGGAGACCGACGACCAGCCCGGGACTGATGTCATCGCGGATGTACGTTTCCACGAGCGTCCGAATCTCGGCGATCACCCCGTCGGCCCCCGTGCACGCGAGGAGCGTACTGCTTCCCATGAGCACGGCGAGGACCGTGACGAAGAGCCTCTTCGCTGTTTCACGGCGCCGGCGCGAACTCATAAACGGCACCTCCAGGACGGACAGGCAACGCGGAGAGTCTTCCTGCTGGAGAGTGTTCATGCCGAGTATCTACCGTGACGGCGTTTCAACACCGTCTCACTCCAGTGACCTTCTGTCGACGTTGAGGGAATCCGTCAGGGTGAACTGACAAGCGATTCTGTCAGTCGCTGTTCTTCGGCCTCCTCCTCAAGGGAGTCCTCGCCGTAGACTG
>Ga0272443_10002398_pt1 | contig 24084 bp, 25 predicted proteins | sample SSMAcet12_FD_193581 | JGI IMG/M metagenome (GOLD analysis project Ga0272443, IMG submission 193581) | Marine sediment archaeal communities from Little Sippewissett salt marsh, Falmouth, MA, United States - SSM-Acet-12 | ecosystem: Environmental > Aquatic > Marine > Wetlands > Sediment ...
CTTTAAATTTATCATCAGCTAATTTTTCAATACGATAAACATACGCACCGTATGTTTTTTCCATGGCAAGCTGCTCACGCATTGTTTCTATATCTTTTTGTGATTCAGAAACAGCTGCTTCCGCCTCTTCTCTCGTGGCGCATTCACGTTGGCTATAACCTACGATATTTCCATTTTCTGTATCTATCAAACCGGGTAAATTAATAGTAAATGTACCATCATCATTTTCTATAATATCAAATAATCCACTTGTCTTGTTTGGTTCTAATTTTTGGTCTATTTCATTATCTTCTTGATCATTAATTTCAGTAGGATTAAATTGCTCCTTATCTATATTCATATTAACAAAATAAATTATACATAATTTAATTGCCTGCCAATAATTAAAAAGTCCGTACCCAATTAGGAATTACCCTCTATGGGTAACTCACAATTGGCGGTACGGACTTATGCCCTTCTTTACAAGTGAAGAGGGAGGGATCCGCCCAAACATTAGCTTGGTAGGATCACCAAGGTAAGTATATCATAATTTTACCCTAAAATCAAGTAAAAAACCTCGCATTTATCTTTTGCGAGGTATTAATTCTTATGCCGGCTTAATGCTATTAACTATAGCTTTCCCAATCTCATCCTGCTTGCTTGGCTCAAGCTCTGCCTGACGTTTCAAGCTTCCGAAAAAAGCCTTACATTGAGGAACGGTCGGGTTACCCCGTAAAAAGGCGGGCATGGAATCAAGAGCAGACTGCTTATTCATATCTCCTCCTTGAAAAAACATTATTACAATCATACCAAAAAATACCCCCAAGAGGAATCTCTAGGCCCGCCTGTTCATTTGCCCTCGAAGGGAATCGAACCCCTATCTCAGGCTCCGGAAGCCTGCATTCTATCCATTGAACTACGAGGGCATTTATACTATTCCCATTTTCCGACAAAAACAGATTAACATGTTTTATAAATTAAAAAATTTATTCTTTTACTAAGCGCTTGGCCATGGCCTCATTGGCATAGGCCAACTGTTCGGGCGTATTGACCCCCACCCATTCATGCGGCTGTGTGATCATATGAGCATGCACTTTCTCACCCTGCTCCACGGCCATCTTGATCAAATCGGGTAAAATCAGCTCACCTTTACCCGTGGCCGAAGGTTTTAACTTCTTAATATTTTCCCAAAGCCAATCAGCATCAAAACAATAGGTGGCCGTATTTATTTCTCTAATTTTTTTCTCTTCATCAGATAAAACTTCTTTCTCTTTGATGGCAATAACCTCTCCCGATTCATTACGGATAATTCTGCCTAACTCAGCGGGATTAGGATGACGCAAAGTCAACAAACTAACCTTAGCTTTTTGGACATCATGATTCTTAATAAAATTCGTAAGTGTTTGCACGCTGTAAAAGGCGGAATCATCTCCCTGGATGACCATGACATAACTATTAGCTTTATTGACCACCGGCTCTGCACACATGACCGCATGCCCCGTACCTTTCTGTTCTGACTGAATAGCATAATGATAACTGTTCCCAAAATATTCCTTGATCATGTCCGCTTTATAGCCAATGACCGGCACAATATCTCGGAAGCCTACCTGCTTTAAGGTATCCAATGTATATTCCAGCATGGGTTTGGCACAAATCTTATGCATGACCTTGGGTATCTCTGATGGCTTGCCTTCATTAAGACGGGTACCCTTACCGGCCGCTAAAATTATTACGCTGGTATCTTCAAATATGCTCATATTATTTTTTCAGACTTTCATTTTTATTTTTTATGGCTTCTAATTTTGCCTTTATCTCCGGATCGCAAGCACCACAATTTGGATTATCAAAAATTGCCTGAGCTGATTCAAGGCTCACGCCTTCCGGCAAGTTACGTTCTAAAATCTTATCACCTCCATTAAACCAATCGTCCGGGATAAACCTGGTAAAACCATTATCACATTCCGCACAGGTCATCTCATACTGACGGTATCCGGCACTATCCACTGTGTATTTTTTTTCCGGCTTGGGCACTTCTTCAATTTTATATTCTGACTCATTATGTCGGGTTGCTTCATGCATAAATTTTATTATCTTAATTTCTTGGCTAATTTATAAATTTTATACCAAAAGCCTTTCAATATCAAATCATAAACACCAAGATAATTGACCCCCTGTCCGCCGAATCCTTTCTTGAATCGGGTAATGCCGGCCCAGCGATGCTCTTTTGAATCATCCGGCGCCACCCCCCAAAAATCGTAATACTTATACCCGTCAGCTTTTGCATCCTGAATCTGTCGCCATTGTAATAGGTGCGGTGCCATCAAATTACGATATTCATTGGCAGAGGCGCCGTGGACATAAGTCGAAGTGTCACCAAAGTTATAAACCAAATTTGCAGCCAATGCCTTGCCCTCAAATTCAGCCAGATATAATTTTGTAAATCCACTTGGCACTAAAATCTTAAAAATTTCTTGGTAATATTGCTTGGCATGAGATTTAAAATTATCTCTGGATGATGTGTCTTCACATAACGACCAAAATATCTCAAAGTCTTCCTGGGTCTCTCCGACTCTTATCTTAACCTCTTTTTTTTCAGCCAAGCGGATATTATACCTGGTCTTCTGATGCATATTTTTAAGCAACTCTTCTTCGCCAACGGTTAAATCCAAATACCAGCTGTCCTGGGGTTGGACGAATTTTTCTTGGGAGAATTGATAGTCTTTGATAACGTCCTCAAACTTATCCAATAGATGCCTTTCCAATGGCGGTTCTAGCTTGATAAATACTGAATTATCTTTTTTGGCTGACTTAATTATTTGTTCAATAAAAAAATTCAATATTTCCTGGAATTGGTCAGGGTGCAGCTGATCGCTGATGACCGGGCCACGGGGCACATACCAATAATTAAACTTATTCAATATCATTAAACTACTACCGACTAATTGCGAACCATCATAAAGTCCGAGTCTTTTTATCTGATGTCCGGATTTCTGTTGGAATTCTCCCCAATCCCAGGATTGCAAAAACTGGGCTCTACTCTGTGAACCGACAAAATCATTTAATTCCTGTTTGGATCCTAGCTCTTTAATTTCCATAATTAATCATTCTGTCCCATGGATTTGAGGGCTGCTTTTATCCTATCTTTCACATTGTCTATGTCTTTGTCAACCAATCTAGCCGCCTCCCTGGCTTCCTTGACCGTATAGCCTAAACCCACCAAACCATCAATGACTTGGCCGTCGTTAACTCCCACTGACGCGTGTTCATCCGACCGGTCGCCCAGCTCAATCTTGTTTTTTAATTCCACGATCAGTCTTTCTGCTGTTTTCTTGCCGATGCCAGAAACCTTGGTCAAGAGGCTGGCATCACCCTGCCTGATACCGTTTTGCAGCTCATCCACGCTGGCCAGAGACATGATGGTCAGCGCCGATTTTGGCCCCACGCCCGATACGGTTATCAGCTTCTTAAAAAAACCCAACTCCCGCTCATCATCAAAGCCAAAAAGTTCCATAATATCCTCACGCACGTATAAGTAAGTAAAAAAAGTCCGGATACTCCCCACCTTGGCTTTCTCCAAAATCAAAGGGCTGGTTTTTATTTCATAACCAACGCCGTTGACGTCAATGGTCAGTGATTTTTCCGAAACTCTCGCGACTTTTCCTGTTATTTGAGAAATCATAGTATAAGTATTATATCAAAATACACCCCAATAAAAAAGCCGTTTTTTACCAAACGGCTTTTATATATTTAATAGACTTTTTTTATTCCGCTTTAGCGGTTTTTAACCCGTGCACTGCCTGTTCGAAATGGTTAATGCCTGATTCTACGACCTCATCCACGTCTCTGGTGCATTCGTTGCTGCAGTCAATGGTCAGCCGGCCGTTATCCCTTTTCAATGTCAACAGTTTGAATTTATCCTCACTGTGTTTGATTTCCGTGATACCCCTGACGCGGTTGGACATCAGCACTTCATAACCCTTCTTCTGGAATTCCTCGATTAAATAGTCGCGCAAAGCCGCAATCATCAACGGGGATTGTTCCAGCACGCGGTATGGTTCGATGACTTCCACTTTCTCTTCTTCCGGCGGATTCTTCAGTCCTGACTTATTATTCTTGAAAAGAGGCACTAAAATAATCGGTGCCATCAACGTGGTAATGACCGTCATCATGATGGACACGCCGAAAATTTCATTGCTGATGATCCCAGCTGATAATCCGATGCCAGCCACGATCAAAGCCACTTCACCACGCGGCAGCATACCGATACCGATCCGGTTGGCGCCCAGGAAATTGAACCCAGAGAATAAAGCTGGCAATCCCGCACCAAGTACCTTGCCGACGATGGCGAATACGGTAATCACCAACCCGAATACTAACACGGCTCCCATGGCCTTGAAATCAACTAATGTGCCCATGATGGCAAAGAAAATCGGCACCAATAAATGCGAAGCGCCGGCCAATTTGTCTTCAAGCTCCTTGCCCACCTTGGTGACTGATAATAGTATGCCGGCTAAGTAAGCGCCGATGATCATGGCCAAGCCGAAGAGTTCAGCCACGGCAGCCACGGCAAAACAAATAGCCGCTGCGATAGCCGCATAGGTCTTACTGTCCAGTTTTAATAATATCTTGGACAAACGCTTGGAAAAAAGCCAGCCCAATACGACCATGCCGCCCAAAAAGCCTACGGCTTTCAGGCCGATGGTGCCTAGTTCTGCCCAGGAAACGCCCTCGGCGCTACCGCCTCCGGCTAAAGACAGGACAAGGGCCAGGACCAAAATACCCAGCACGTCATCAATCACAGCGGCAGCCAGGATAGTTACGCCTTCCTGCGTATCCAGCTTGTACATCTCGGATAAAACACGTGCAGTTATGCCCACGGAAGTGGCCACCATGATGGCGCCCATAAACATGGCCGAGGTATCGAAGATACCGTCAGCAAAACCGAACATGACCGTGCCCCAAGCGCCCAGAAAAAATGGCAGCACCACGCCGCCCAGGGCGATGCCCAAAGATTTGAGTCCGTATTTCATGAATAACTTGGCGTCTGTTTCCAGGCCGACCAGAAATAAAAGTAAAACAGCGCCAATCTGTCCCACGAAATAAAGCTCTGATGAAATCGGCAGGGTAGAGGCATGCTCACCCACCGCTTCGATTATGGGAAAAAGCTTCCCGATGAAAGGCAACTCGATCGCTCCCAAAGCGAATGGACCGACGACCATGCCGCCGATTAACTCACCGAGCACTTCGGATTGCTTCATTTTCTTAAATACCAGGCCAAATAATTTGGCGGCCAGTAGCAGAACTGCCAACTGGAGCACTAGCATTGCGAGATGATGTAAATCCATAGTATTTTTTTCTTTCCTCCTGAAAAAGAAATTGGGTTAATGATTAATAAAAAAAGTCCGAATGTGCGAACTATTTAAAATTCATGATACGCCTTTTTGTGAAAGTGTCAAGACTGCCTTGGATTGACACAGATAATAAATAAAAAAACCGCTAATATTAGCGGTTTTACAATTCAAATCTGCCAAATTTTGATGATTATCATTAACACCAGAGCGGCATATACGCCAGCCACAGCGTCATCCATCATCACTCCGACTGGATTTTTCATCCGGTCGAAAAACCTGGTGGGCGGTACCTTGACGATATCGAAAAAACGAAACAGGACAAAGGCCAGGAATAATGCCCAAAAGAGGTGGTTCACTTCATAGAAGCATAATGGCGAGCAGGCGTATAGCATGCCGAATGTCTCGTCGATGACGATCTGGTTCTGGTCCCTGTCCTTGGTCTTACCTTTCCAATCCGTGCGTGGCCCAATGGCTAATTCTGCTGGCCTGACAGTAGCCAAACCGAGAAAGAAAATTACTACGAAAGCAATCCCGTACCAAAGCGGGCTGCTGTCCTGTCCGAAATACAATAGCGCCCAACATAGGGGCAAACTGAAAAAACTTCCGTAAGTACCGGCCATTCCCTTCAGCAGGATTGGCGGAATAAAACCTGAACCAAACCAGCTGGCGATAAACACAGCAAATTTTGAATTCAAGGTGCTAACCTCCTATAAATATTTATCTAAAATGATTAAAATATCTTAGTATTTTCAAATTTATTAGTCAATAAAAAAGGTAAGACTTTTTATTATCTTACCTTAATCACATTCATCTACAGCAAAGATGTCCTCTAGATCACTAACACATTCCGATGAACAAAAACGGTAATGGCTAAGATCAAATTTTACATCATAATGCTGTTCGCAATGAGAACATACGGGTTTACCACATGATGCACAATAGGCTTGATCTTCTGCTTTAATGGATGCTCTACACTTACCATTTGCACATTCTATAGTAACTTCTCCCCTTTGAATACTAATATCTTCTAAATAATAATGATTCTTACAGTAGCGTAAGTTTTCATCCTTAAATGGATGTCTTTTTAACTTAATGCTTTTTGGGGGAATATACTCACATATATCACAAATTCTAGTCCCACATATCGAGCAATGTGCACTATATGTAGGGTGAGTATTCTCATTTGGACACCTAAAAAGATCCAAAACAGACACGGTTAGACTCCTATTTTAAAAAGTGCAGATTTATTTATTAAAGTATCTTATAACTTATTTTTCTGCGGGTCAAATAAAAAAAGGACCTGGCTATATAACCTGGTCCTTGAATTAACCGCTGGGGTTAATCTTTCTGATTGAGACCTCTTTATCCGTACCATCACAACAGCTACAAGAAGCTGTCTGGAAAAAAATATTAGAAAGATCATCGGTAATCGGCTGATCAATATCAGCAGATAACAATTCGAATCCTTTTTGAGTCAGTTCTAATAAATTTCCGCATCCGGTACAGAAGGAATAAACGACGGATTCAGGCCCCTCCAGAGGCTCTTGCAACCTAATATAATTAGGTGCGAATCCTCCGGTTGCCTTGGCAAGTCCGGTTACTCCAAGCAGGTCTCTTTTGTTAATGCCATCATTCAATATAAGTCCTCCTATAACTAAAAAATTGAATGTTGTGCGACAACACCTTAGCTGAAATTGTATATTCTGTCAACCCCTGATTTAGGCAACTGCTTTCTTTAAATATGGCTTTAATTTGGCTACAATTTCTTGGGCATGATTATTGAGTGCTTCTTTATAATCCTCGTCTTTTGGATCCAAACCATTTTTAGGAACCAATATTACCGAATCAGCCCGGTAATCATCTTTTTGGGGATTGGTAGTCAAGTCTATAGTAACTCTGACCACATCGTCAGGATTATCCGGATCGGTCTGTAATTCAAAAAAACCATCAATACTGTGGTATTTATCCAACGCAGAGCCAACAGCGGTATAAAATTTTAGCTGGCTATAATCTTCCAAACCCAATTCATCAGCAATAGTAGCGTGTAAGTCATTGGCAAACCAGGCGGATGGATCTGATGGTTCACCAATCTGATTTTCTTTGACAAATTTCATGGCATCATCAAATTTTTGATATTCTGTCTCACCTGAATTCATCTGTGCCTCATCCCGTTTAACTCCACCGAGCATATTCCGGTCAACCAAACTCCCTTGTGGTCCATCATAATTAAAACTTATTCCCCCTTCCCTAATACCACTTACTTCAACTCCCCTTCGGCTCATATAATTGAACTTAATAATTATTCAAAGTATAATAGAATATACTTTATATTATTATATCAAAACATCTTATCTAATGAAATTCAAATTAAAATCCAAGTTCCGACCAACCGGCGACCCCGCACCACTTCGTGTGACGGGGCGAGCGTACAAATTAAATACAAATTAGCAATTCAAATAATGAAGTTTAAACTAAGATCTACATTTAAACCAACCGGCGACCAACCAGAAGCCATAACTAAGCTGGTCACGGGTTTAAAAAAAGGCCATACCCACCAAACCCTGCTTGGCGTTACTGGCTCTGGCAAGACTTTTACTATGGCTAATGTCATTGAAAAAATGCAGAAGCCGACTTTGGTTATGTCGCATAATAAAACCTTGGCCGCCCAGCTGGCCTCGGAATTACAGGATTTCTTTCCGGAGAATGCCGTCCATTACTTCGTTTCGTATTACGACTACTACCAGCCTGAAGCCTATATCCCCCGCAGTGATACTTATATCGAAAAAACCACTTCCATGAACGAGGAAATTGATCGTCTGCGCCATGCTTCCACCCAAGCTTTATTGTCACGGAACGATGTGATCATCGTAGCGTCTGTTTCCGCCATATACGGGCTGGGCAATCCGGCCGAGTATAAAAGCGATATCCTCAATCTCAAAAAAGGCACATCTCCAGGACGTGAAAAAATATTAACTTCGTTGGTAGAGATCCAATATCAGAGAAATCAGACAGATCTATGGCGTAATCGATTCCGCATCAAAGGAGAAATCCTGGAAATATTCCCGTCCTACTCGGAAAATAATTTTTTCCGTATCCAATTCTTCGGCGATGAAATAGAAAAAATCACGGAGATTGATTCTCTAAACCAAAATGCATTGGCTGAACACACCAGCGTGGATATTTATCCAGCCAAGCATTATTTGGCGCCAGATGAGGTGATGAAAAAAGCCCTGCAGGATATCGAAGCAGATATGTTAAAACAAGTAGAAAAATTTAAAAAACAAAATAAATTATTGGAGGCCCAGCGCCTGGAGCAACGCACCAAATATGACCTGGAAATGCTTCGGGAAATGGGATTTTGCAACGGTATCGAGAACTATTCCCGCTACTTCGACCAGCGTAAAACCGGTGAACCGCCGCATACGCTTATCGATTTCTTCCCCGCAGATTACCTGATGTTCATCGATGAATCACATATGACCGTACCGCAAATCCGAGGCATGTACCACGGTGACCGATCACGCAAAGAAACGCTGGTTCAATTCGGTTTCCGCCTGCCGGCCGCCCTGGACAATCGGCCTCTGAAATTTGATGAATTCAATAGAAAAATAAACAAACTCATTTACGTTTCCGCTACTCCTTCCGACTACGAAAAAGAATGGTCCCAGCAAATAGTGGAACAAGTGGTCAGACCCACTGGCCTCTTGGATCCCACTATCGAGGTCAGATCTACAAAGAACCAAGTAGACAACCTGATCGAAGAAATAAAAAAAACCATGGAAAAAAATGAACGTGTATTGGTTACCACCCTGACCAAACGCATGTCCGAAGACCTGACCGATTATCTGAAAGAATTGGATATTAAGGTTCAATACCTGCATTCAGAAGTGGACACCATGGAACGCCTGGAGATATTGCATGATCTCAGGGCGGGTAAGTATGACGTGCTCATCGGCATCAACCTACTCCGAGAAGGCCTAGACCTGCCGGAGGTATCGCTGATTGCCATCCTTGATGCGGACAAAGAGGGATTCCTAAGATCAGACACTGCCTTTATACAAACCATAGGACGGGCCGCCAGGCATAAAGAAGGACATGTCATCATGTATGCTGATACTGTGACTGGTTCCATGGATCGCGCCATCAAAGAAACGGAAAGACGAAGAAAAAAGCAACAACTTTATAATAAGCAGCACGGCATCACCCCAAAATCTATCATCAAATCACTTAAAGAATCGCGCTTGGCCGGCGCCAAAGCCGAACAGAAAATATCCGCCTTTAAAGACGCACCCAAAGAAGAAATACCTCATATTATCGCTGATCTGGAGAATCAAATGGAACTGGCCGCCAAGAATCTGGAATTCGAAAAAGCGGCCCATCTTCGAGATGAAATAAACCTGCTGAAAAAGAAAAAATAACTATAACCTTTTTACTATTACTAAACCGGAAGATAGACTGATCAGTCTATCTTCCGTATTAATTATTTTCTATGAAAAAAAACCGCCTGGTAAAACCAAGCGGTTGTAAAAAGTTACAGATCAATGGCACATGGTCGGCCCAAGCACTTCATGCAGAAATCCTCAGGCTTTTCGCCGATGGCAATAATCGCCTCTTCCAACTTTTCCATGGGCAGGTAAATAAGGGAAGCAGCTCCCAACTCTTCAACCATTTCATCAACGGTTTTATTAGCAGCAACCAATTCCTCCAGGGTCTTCATGTCGATCCCGAAATGGCATGGCGCCACGATTGGCGGAGCACTAACCCGGAAATGGACATTTCCATAACCGGCCACGCGGGCTTTGGCCATAATCACCAAAGTGGTCAGAAAACGTACGATACTGTCATCGCCGAAAGCGACATTGGTCATGGGAGGAATCAATTCCACCCCATCAGCAGTCGTAACACCTTTGGGTATATCAACCAGCAGGGTATATTTTTTTTCTGCTTTATTCTTACGGGAATCAGTTTCTGACTCGTCGTCATCGATAAAAGTGCGCCCCACGTACGGATTACGGACAATCCCAATCCGGAAAGCAATCTTTTTAGCCAATGCGTATGCTTCGGCAAAGAAATTACCCGAATCAGGTACGCCCAAAACGCAATCAATCTGATGATCGATACCCTGCTCTTCTTCACTTTTGGCAGCCAAGAAACCCAAGATGCGACGCAGAGTTGAACAAGGGAAACCTTTACGTGTCTTGCTGTCAGGACGTGAGAAATAGATATACTCGAAAATGCAGAACTGGCTTTGCTTCCGAGGAATTGCCTGGACTGATTCAAACGAACCGTCCGGCTTGATAATCATGATTTCTCCCCCCTTAACTTCTCCCAATAGAGTAGCTTTCAGGGCATCCAGTACAGCTGTTTCTGAAGCGGCCACGAACATACCGTCTTCGCAACGTCCGTAATAGTACGGCCTATTTTCATAGGGGTCACGATAGATATACATTCGCGTACCGGTGATCAGGGCGCCAGCATAAGTGGCCCGGATATTCTCCATCATGCGCTTAATGCCATGGACGAATTCCCTTTTCCAGTCAGGTTTTTCCGTATCGATGTAATAATCGATGACCTTAAGGATGAATTCGGAATCATTGTCACTTAAGAGCACCATGCCGGTTTCTCTATTCCACTTCTCTTTAAGTTCCTCCAGGTTAGGGACGTCACCGTTGGCACACAATGCGTACCGACCGCGCCGGTCATCCAGCCATTGTGGCTGAGCGTTCCGCTTACTGTTTTTTTTCTTCTTGTTGCCGGCCTCGTCTTTTCCGTTGCCGGCCGTGGGATAACGGGTATGACCGATGGCCATAACCGGAGAAAACTCCTCGATTTTCCTCATTATCTTCGGGTTGAAAACCGCCGGCACCAAACCGAGGTTTTTATAGGTTTCTACTGTTTTGCCGTCGCTACAGGCTATGCCAGCGCTACCTTGGCCTCGGGTTTGCACAATATTCATTGCGGCGTAAAAACGATCTGGCAGTTTCTTTTTTTCACCACCAACTAAAACTACGATACCACACATAAATCAACCTCCATGTGTTTTTTATGTTAAAAATCTATTTTTATCTTTATTGAAGTCCTTAATATTACAATATCAGCCATAATATTGTCAAAAAATAGCCGTCTCTGTGATATACTTACGTTAATATGAAAAAAGTATTAGTCACCGGAACTTTTGACCGGCTTCACCCTGGTCATATCAATTTCCTCAACCAAGCCCGTAAGCTTGGCGACTATCTGGTGGTCATCGTGGCCCGTGACAAAACTGTGGTAAAAATTAAGGGCAAATCCCCTCGGTTTGACGAAAAGAAAAGGGCAGAAAGCATCAGGCAGGCTAAAATTGCCAACCGCGTACTCTTGGGGAAAATCAGGGATAAATACAAAATAATCGAAGAGGTGAAGCCGGATATCATGGCTTTGGGCTATGATCAAAAAGCCTTTACCCAAAATCTCAAAAAAGAACTAAGCAAGCGGGGATTATCCGTGGCTATTAGGAGATTAAAGCCCCACCGGCCTCATATCTATAAATCTTCTTTAATGCGCTAAGGGGTTGATAAATATTAACTTTACTGCTAATCTTATTTATACATTCATTATCAATTACTAATTATAAATTTTTAAAAAAATGCCAATCAAAAAAGCAGCTTTCAAAGACTTGAAAATTTCCAAGAAAAGAACGGCTAAAAACAAGGCCGTCAAGAGTAAAATCAAATCCACGGTCAAATCTACCCGCCAGGCAATTACCAATAAGGACAAAAATGCAGCAACGGAACAGCTAAAGAAAAGTATCAAAACCCTGGATAAAGCAGCTCAAAATAAAGTCATCAAAAAAAACAAAGCAGCCCGGCTGAAATCCAGGCTAGCCAAGCAAATCAACAAATTGAGTTAATTATTTTTGGTGGCAAATCTCCGTAATCAGCCTATCAAACAGCAACCTCGGATCATCGCTGCTTGATTTGATTTTTATATCTATTTCCAGCAAGTGTTGATAGATATTTTTTAATTCATCGACAGTAAACTGGCCGGCGTCGCTTAACGCCTTCTGGGCCACGAAGGGATGGAGCTTCAAGCGGGAAGCCACAGTGTAATGGTTAGGCTCCTTTAGCATTACTTCCTTGACCATCATCAAAATCTTGAACTGCCGCGTCAGCATGGTCAGGAGGTATAGCTCGTGGGCCCCCAGAGCCAGCTGGTCATAAAGAAGTTTAAATGACAATGAAGCATTCTTGGCCGCCAAAGCGTCAGTGAGATGAAAAATATTCTCATCGTACTTGGCCCGGACCATCATCTTGACATCGTCATTTTTTATTAATTGTCCGTTTTTATAGGCAATTAGCTTGTCAATTTCCGTTGACATATTCCACAAATCAGAACCTACCAAGCTGGCTAGCTCCAGCACGGCCGGGTTGTCTATTTGCCCGCCTCTTTTTTTTACTTCCGTGGTAATCCAGCGGTTCAATGCAGTGCTATTTAATAATGAAAATTCTTCATGTTTTTCTTTAGTCAGCCTACTGAGCAAGGGTGAAGAAATAAATTTTCCTTTCCTAGTAAGTTCCGCCTCCTCCAGAAAAATAATGACGTTATCATCAGTCCACCCAGCATCCAGATATTCTGCCACTTCCTTTTGGATCTTTTTGGACTTATTGCGGCTGATCAGGTTCTCCACCACGATCAGACGTTTACTGGATAAAAAACCCATCTGCCCGGTATGCTTGGATAATTCCTCCATATCTAATTTTTCACCATCCAGATGAACTATATTCAAGCCAGCCTTATCATATTTCTTCTTGAATCCGGCTTTGTAATAATGTAATTTTTTTCTGGCCCGGTAAGTATCCGGTCCGTGCAGTAAAATAATCATATTGACAAAAGTGTTACTTAAATATACTATAACTATTCAAAAAATAAAAATAAATTTTAACTAGGAGGATATTTGAGATTAAAAGAATACTGCGCCAAGGTAGAAAATCGGTTGAAAAATGACCTTATCACAGAATCAAACTGGGGCAACGACAGCCTTATCATCCAAGAAATTCGTAATCGGATTAACAAGCATCACGTCGCTATGAACCCGTTGCGTACTTTCGCAGCCATATACCTATTCCAAAATGCCCGTCAGCGTGGCATAACCATCGATCAACTAAATGCCATATTAGGTGAAGACGATGTGGTTACGGCTGAAGACGTCATCTTGGGGGTCAACCGATTGCAATCAGTGGGTATCATAAAGTTCGATGGGAGATTATATTCTCTCATTACTACAAGCTAGATATTTAATATCTGGCTTTTTTATTTAATTTTTATTCTTCCTGCCACGTACCTTGCCTAATATTATAAGATATAATAATACCGGCAATTTTATTATAGATAGCCTCGAGTTCATCAGCCGATGGTGCATAGAAATAAACTTTTTCCCCATCAATTTCTGAGGCAATCTCATTTAAAAAAACATTATTGACATCGTCGCCCAGACCGATGGAAAAAATTATGACACCATTTTCCTTGGCCTCGGTCGCTTTAGCCACCGCGTATTCCTCCGCATTAACGCCGGTCGGGCGGTTAGCCTGACCATCAGTTAAAAGTATCTCCGCTTTAATTTCTTCTTCCGGCAAAGCGGCTAATTGAGTGGCAGCAACACTAATAGCGTCTCCGATATTAGTATAGCCACTGGGGTGAACCATATCATCTATGGCTTGTTTGGCATTATTAAAAATATTAGTAGCAGACATTTCCAAATTTACAGAATCACTATAAGAAACGATGCCAATCTCATCATGATCCGAATCCAAACTGTCAATAAACAGCTTAGCCGCCGCCTGGGCTGAAGTCATGGGCTGGATGCCCCAAACCCCCCCATTATTCTGACAATCTGTCACATTTGTGTAATCAGTATTCGTACATCCAGACCCATCATCCCCCATACTGCCAGAACGGTCTAAAATATGATAGATTGCCAGATCATTACGTGATTCAGAAGGACCGGCGTCAAAATAGACAGAAGTAATCACCCTTTCTTTATTATTGAATTCACCAATTCCATTTAACACGCCTTCAGTCGCTCCCAATTCGTATTCTGTGGCGACATGGCAATTTATCTGCTGATACTCCAAATCATCCCCGGTATATTCCTTATTGATACGAAGTTGGTAATATCCCTCTTCCAAACAACTTTGGGCGGAATAAAATGCCTGCTCAGTTTCTACATCGTTCCTGGAAACTAACTTTTCTTTCATGGCATTGACGTGATCGGAATAGACGAATAAAAATAATACCATAGTGGTAACAAAAACCATTATTAGAGTTATACTGCCTTGCTGTTTTTTGATATCATTTATCATATAAATTTTTACAATTGCCGATAGGCGATGGTTGAATTAATTTTAGCTTCACGGCTACTCTTGATTATAGTAAATTTTACGTTTATCGAAGAAGAGATCTTGCGAAAATTTACATCTTCTACCAAGATGCCATCATCAACCAAAGAAACAAAAGTATCATCCGATGGTAATTCATTTATGGCCTGCGCATAGAGCAATTGGGAATCAATATATTTATAAGTGGCAACCAATGGTTCAGATGGATTATCAATATTCTGGGAATATATATTCATTGATAAGCCGTCGGCGGACACATCCAGTTGATAAGCGTTTCTGAGGGAATATGTCATATTTTCCAATACCCGACGGGCATTTTGTTGGGCGTCTTTGGCATTGTTACTGACCACCCTGGCGCTCATGGTGTTGGTCATTACGGTAGACAAGCCAATAACTACTATTGTAGAAATTCCCAGATAAACTAATAACTCCATCAGGGATAATCCGCGTTGGTTTTTTATCAAATTTTTTATAATCATATGCCCCCCTTCCAATTAGTAATAATATTTTGTAAAACAATTCTTTTTTGCTGCCCTTTGTATTCCCAAGTAACGGAAACTTCCACGAACCTGGTCTGGTTGTCGAGGTGGCCGGCCGCCGAAATTTCGCCTATTTCATTTCTACGAACCTTTTTGATAACGATTTTACGCTTATATAAATTATCGACTAACTCCCCCGGATCCTCCGAATTATCTGGCAAGATGACATAATCATCTCCGCTTATTTCAACTATATAATTGCCATCTTCCAACGAACTTATTTGGGACCAATCATTCTGCTTGATGGCAAAAATTTGTTCCACTGATTCCTTGGCTAGTGCCGTGGCTTGCGTTTCTTGCTCAGAAATTGTTACTAATTTATTATTGGCCGAAACCAATGAACTAATAGCCAATGAAAAAACTACAGCAATGGTGATGCTGATTAAAACTTCTATCAAAAGTGAACCGCGCTGATTTGTAAATTTCATAATTAATTCTCAGTTATTGCGCCTAAGCTATTTATTTCAATATCATAAATGATTTCGCCATTTCTAATTAAAGTTAGAGAGGCGGGGCTGGGGACAGGATAACCTAGCAATTTAGTAAAACGGATTTCCGACCCCGTTATTAAACAGGTTATATTAGCAGGCAAAACGTATGTCTCTGTATATGAGGGCGTTTCAGTCGCAACATAATTAAAGCGCATGATATTATTGCCATCACACTTGATTCCCCAAGATTTTGCTGCCTGGGCAGAAATTGACAAACTTTGAGTTTCTTTGACAAATTGAATTACTTTATCTTTCTCTGATTTACTTATGGCACTCTCACGTGTATTGGCAATAACATTTGATCCAGCGATAAAAATTCCTACTACCAAACTTACTACTACCAGCACTTCGATGAGAGTTAATCCTTTTTGATTATTATTTATCATATAATATTGGCAAAATTCCAAAGTGGAAAAATGACAGCAAAAGCGACTCCGCCGACAACTACTCCGGTTATCAATAGTAATACTGGTTCAATTAAAGTGGAAATATTTGTCGTCCAATGTTGGATATCATCATCATAATATTTCGATATGTGACTAAACATATCATCTAAACAACCCGTGTCTTCGCCGGTAATAACCATCTTGTGGAATAATGGCAGATAAATATCAGGAGTCCCTTTAAAAATTACAGATAATTTTACTCCGCGCTTAACGAAATTAACTGCCGATTGGATTGATTTTCGATAAATCAAATTATTTGCCACATAACTGCTTAAAACCAATCCCTCATCTATTGAAAAACCGGAAGCGGTCAACATATTTAGTGATCTGGAAATCATAGCCAAATTAATTTTTTTTATCACCAGGCCGATGACCGGCAACTTCAATAAAAATCTATGAAAAATAATTTTCAGCTTAGGTGATGCATTATAAATAGTTCTGACTAATATTCCCAAAGCAACCAAAGATAACATTAGAACCAATCCATAAGAAATAATGAAATTACTAATACCAATCAACAAACCAGTAAAAAATGGCAATGGAGCGGCTGCTTCTTCATAGATGACTGCGATCCTGGGGATAGCCACGATCATCATCAATATGACCATTAAAATCATGGTTATCAATATCAAAGTGGGATAAACTAAAGCATTTCTAATTTTGCGTAAAAGACTATAGTCATTTTCTTGCTGTTTTACTAAATATTCCAATGTATCCACGAGCCGACCGCCCTGCTCACCTATTCTGATCATGGCTACCGTCACCGGAGAAAAAACTTTCGGGTACTTGGCCAATACCGATGATAATGGCTGCCCGGCCAAGACGGCTCTTTCGGCATCATTTATTATTCGCCTCATGTTTGGATTAGTTGTTTGTTCACGAGATGAGGCCAATGCTTCTGGTAAATTCAAACCGGCCTTCATCATGGTCATCAAATTACGCAATAAAATTATTTTATCGATTCTGGAAATATGACGGAAAACTTTATGCCAAAAATCAAAATTTGTTCTGACTCGGTTTAAAGTCACTATTGAATATCCTTTGGCATTCAAATGCTTGGACACATGTTTCTTTGACCAACCGCGCATGCGACCGCGATAAATTGAATTTTCCAGATCTAGCAAAGTATATTCGTATGTTGACATATATTTATTTTAAAATTAATTAATTATTCTAACAATTTCTTCAACGGTTGATTGCTGGCTTATTATCTTATCTGCCCCGTCTTCCATTAATGTCTTCATTCCTTTTTGCCTGGCGGCATCTTGTATGGCCGTGGCATGTTGGCGTTTTATGATTAGATCGTGAATTTGTTCATCAACGGTCAATACTTCAAATACTGCCCTGCGTCCCTGGTAACCAGTATTCAAACACTTATCACAACCCTTTCCCCGGGCTACTTCAAGCGGTGTTTTTCGGAGATCTTTAAAATTAAGAAATTCAGGTAATTCATTCAGCATATATTTCTCTTTACAATGCGGACAAATGATTCGTGCTAACCTTTGCCCAATAACCATTCTAAGTGTTGATGCTACGAGATATGGCTCAATGCCCATATCCAATAAACGTGGTATGGCGGCGGCGGCACTATTCGTATGTAGCGATGAAAGCACTAAATGGCCGGTTAAGGCGGCATTAATGGCAATGGCTGCTGTTTCCTTATCCCTGATTTCCCCCACCATGATAATGTCAGGATCTTGTCTTAATATGGAACGCAACCCATTGGCAAATGTTAAATCAACCTGATTATTAACTTGGATCTGATTTGCATCTTTGAAATGATATTCAATCGGATCTTCAATTGTAGAAATGTTCACCCTTTTTTTACTGATGGCCTTCAATAAGGCATATAAAGTAGTTGTTTTGCCTGATCCTGTCGGGCCAGTAACCAAAATCAAGCCGTTAGAATTATTTAATGCTTTTCTGGTTTTCTGAATATTAAGGTCATTCAATCCCAACGAATCAAGTGTGAGCTGGTCATTTTTTGTATCTAGAAACCTTAGGGCTACTTTTTGTCCATAAAGCGTTGGAACGATAGAGACACGAATAGCGATTTTGTATTCTGTTTCAGAAAAAGAAAATCTACCGTCCTGCGGTTTCTGGTGCTCATCAATCCTCAGCCGTGACATAATTTTGATCCTGGCGACCAGGGCCGAATGTAATTCTTTTGGTAGTTCAAAAATTTCATGTAAAATCCCGTCAATCCTCAACCTGATAATTACTTTTTCATCCCTGGGCTCAATATGCATATCACTGGCTGAACTTCTTAAGGCAAACAATATCAAATGGTTAATAAGTGAAATTATGGGTACTTGCTGGGCCATGGTTTCAGGCGTATGAGTGAGTTTTTTTGCCCTTTCTATTAAATCTTCTATATACTCACGGCTATCATTGAGTGAATGATTAAAAATTAATTGTAAATTCTGCTTAATTTCTTTTTGTTGAGCCAGTACAGCGGTTACATTTTTCCCCGTACTTTTTTCAATATAAGATATCAATTCCTGATTATCGGGGTTTGACATGGCCACATACAAAATGTCCCCTTCCACTAAAATCGGTATGACCGTATGTTCGAAACAAACCGAGGCGGGTAACATTTTAACGGTACTTTCATCTAATTCATATTGGGCTAAATCTATTACGGACATTTTGTATGAATTGCGTAAAATAGATACGACTTGGTGGGTCGAGGCAATATTCTGGTCAATACAAAAATCTAATACATTTCCGGATTGAGTATTCTGGTATTGCTTAAATTTTTGGATGGATGTTTTATCCAATAAACCCTCTTTTTTCAGCACCTCCAGGGTTTGTTTGCCTATGGTCATAAAAAAATAAACAAATTTTTACATAACCGAATATTGTAGACCAATATCTGTTTTTTGTCAATACCTATGAAGAATTGATAATTATTTTTTCTAAAATAACAAAAAATGCAACGTAAAATAGGTGCAAAAAATTCAATAAAAAAATATTACCCATTTCTACAAACTAGTATTGAGTATATTGGTTTTAATTATATTTCTTCCAGTTCCCCCCAATTATCACCTACCGCCACGTCAGTCTTAATAGGCACTTTCAGTTTATGGACAGAATTCATTTCCTCACGAATAAATTTGGCTACTTTCTGCACATCCTCTTCCGGCACTTCCAGGACCAATTCATCATGCACCTGTAATATCATTTTGGCTTTTTTACTCACTTTGTATAATTTCTGATACACATTTATCATGGCCAGCTTCATTAGATCGGCCGCCGTACCTTGGACCGGCATGTTCACGGCCATCCTTTCGGCCGCGGCCCGGACCTGGCCCATGGTTGAATTTATCTCCGGCAAATAGCGCCGGCGTCCGAATAAAGTCTCCACGTACTCCTGCTCTTTAGCTGTATTAATAGTGGTGGCCAGATATTCCTGAATTTCCGGATGAGTATAAAAATATTTCTCGATAAATGCCCTGGCCCGCTCCCGGGACATACCCTGGCGCATGGCCAATCCCCAGGCGCCCATGCCGTATAAAATTCCGAAATTTACTTCTTTTGCTTCATAACGCTGCTGTTTGGTCACTTCATCCAGCTCGATATTATGGATATCAGCCGCCGTTCTTTTATGAATATCTTCGTTGTTTTTAAAAGACTGGATCATCTTCTCATCCTCGGCCAATGAGGCAATAATACGCAATTCTATCTGGGAATAATCCGCTGCTAATATTTTATTGCCTTTTTCCGCGATGAAGGCGTTGCGGATCCGGCGACCCGTCTCCGTACGGATAGGAATATTCTGCAGATTCGGATCAGACGAAGACAAACGGCCAGTAGCCGTAACCACTTGATTAAAGCTGGTATGCACCCGGCCTGTTTTTTGGTTGACTAGCTTGGGCAATGCTTCCAAATATGTGGATTGTAATTTGGCCAATTCCCGATACTCAACAATAAAGGGAATAATTTTGTGTTTATTCTTCATCTTTTCCAGTTCGGCCGCGGCCGTGGATAATCCCGTCTTGGTCTTGCCTATGCCTTCTGTGCTGATCTGCAGCTTTTCAAAAAGTACTTCCTTTAGCTGCTTGGGCGAATTAATATTGAATTCAGTTCCGGCTTCTTTGTAAATACTTCTTTCCAGTTTTTCTATTTCCTTTTTCAACTCGCGTGAAAATTTCTCCAGGAAATCTATGTCTATCTTGACGCCGTTCCTTTCCATCTCAGCCAGTGACAATATCAACGGCATCTCAATCTCAGCCATCAGTTTATCCAGTTTTTTCTCCGTAAGCTCTGGCTGGAAATACTGGCATAATTGCCAGGTATAATCTGCGTCCTCAGCCGCATACCAGGCCAGCTTATCGAGAGGTACCACTTCCATGGATATGGCGTCCTTGCCCTTGCCGATCAGATCGGTAATCGGCTGCATCTCATAACCAAATACTTCAAGTGCCAAATCATCCAGGCTGTGGCCACGCGACCCTGGATTTAATAAATATGAAGCCACCATGCTGTCAAAATCAAGAGGCGCTAAATCAATCTTATTTTCTCTCAAAATTTCATAATCGTATTTCAGATTATGGCCGCACTTTTTTATTTTAATATCCTGCAATAATGGCCTTAGCTCTTTTAACCAAATCTTATTGTCCTTTATGTTCAAATAATATGCCTCACCTTTTTTCCAGCTGCAGCTGATACCCAATAGTTTGGCGTTCCAAGGTACCAAGCTGGTCGCCTCTGTATCGATCGCCAGCATCTTTTGTTTTTTGGCCTGGGTCAAAAAATCAGCAAAATCATTGTCATTGTTTATCAGTTTATAATTTGAGTTTTTTTTCTTTTTATCAGGTACGCTATCGTTGGGTTCCAAATTTATCTTTTTTTCAATGCCGAATTCCGGCAATCGTCCCAGCAAACTTTTAAATTCCAAATCATTGAAAAGCTTGAATATCTTTTCCCGGTCATATTCAGCCAAATGGCAATCCTCTACGGAATACTTGATCGGTACATCCAAAATGATTGTGGCCAGTTTCTTGCTCATCTCTGCCTGCTTCTTTTGTTCAGTCAATAATTTATAATTACGCGGCTTGATATCGGCCTGCTCTCCTTTCTTTTCAATTTCCTGATAAACGCCTTCGAGTGATTTGAATTTCTGCAACAAATTTAAAGCCCCTTTTTCACCAATGCCCTTGACGCCTGGAATATTATCTGACGGATCCCCGGCGATGGCCTTCAGGTCAATCATCTGTCTTGGCTTCAATCCATATCTTTCCTTGAATGTCTCTTCGTCATATAGCACGGTGTCATTTACCCCCTGTCGTAAAGTGAACACTTTTGTTTTCGAAGAAATCAGCTGGAAAGAATCCTTATCGCCGGTGACAATGATCGTCTCTATGCCTTCCGCTTCGTTATTAAAAACCACCGTGCCAATTATATCATCAGCTTCATATCCTTTTATTTCTAAGACGGGAATGCCAAAAGCCATAACCACTTCTTTGGACATGGGTATCTGCTCATAGAATTCATCCGGCGCCTTGATGCGTTTGGCTTTGTACTCCTTATAGTCTTTATGGCGGAATGTTTTTTCTTTGCGGTCATAGGCCACGGCCATGTATTTAGGTTTAAACTCCTTATATACTTTTAGCAATACGTTGGTAAATCCGTAAACAGCGTTGATCAACTGACCTTTCTTGGTAGCCAAAGGCGGCAAGGCATGAAAGCTGCGATGCAGTAATGCGTTAGCATCTATAATTATGAATTTCTTATTTTCTTTGGGCATATCATATTTATTTTAACAGGTATGAGGGCTTATGGCCACTATATAATCACTTGACAAAAGCCTAAAAATGCGCTATACTTAGGGTGTAAAAACAAAAATAAAAAGCAAAACACGCTCTTTAAATTACGGGACAATCGTCTACTACGAATTCATAAGCAATCTGCTTGTGGGGTCATAGTGGCGATTGTCCCTGTTTTTTTTATTTGACAAATTTTAAATCATCTAATACAATCAGATTAATATTTTGCTCTTATCTTAACCCTCACCACATAACCGTCATTTCAAGGAGGAAACAATGGCCGTGAAAAAGAGCGATCAAACTGATCAACACCCATGCTGCCAAGGTCAGGTGACCAAGGAAAAAGTAATTGAGGTCATCAAAGCCACGGAACGCTATGATGACGACGATGCCAGGACATGCTTCTGGATGTTCGTAGAAGGGCTGAACGGAGACCACCACAAAAAATCCGATGTCATCAGCGTACTGAACGTCATGAAAGATCAGCGGCCCGCCGCCCACGACCGGATTTTGTCCAACGCATCCAAAGTAATCAAAGCTTAAAAAAAGCGCTTAAGCTCGCATCCAATGCGGGCTTTTTTAATTGATGTTACCTCCCCACAACAATATTGATTGACAAAAAAACAATCATATCTTAACATATGAAAATGCTATTTGTATAAATTAGGGACATAGCTCAGTGGTAGAGCCCTGCTTCTCCGAGGCAGCTGTCACCGGTTCAATCCCGGTTGTCCCTGAAAATACAGGCGGTTCAAATGAATCGCCTTTTTTATATATTTAAATACAAAAAAATAATTACACCAACAGAGCCGGCTAACAAAAATATATTATCCAATAATCCGCCGGTTTTAACGCGCAACCGTCTTGGCAATAAGCCAATTCTTTTTTTCCACGGCCAGAAAAATTCAATTCCCGCTTTGGTTAAGGCATCCAGTATATAATGACTGGCATAACCAATTATTATTACCAGAGTTAAGGAAGAAAAATCCTGGGGGATCAGTAACATTAAACTAATAAAGAGAGTCAGAGCAAATACAAAGGAATGTAATATCCCACGGTGGCGAAAAATTTTAGATATGATAAAAGCTATCGGCCAAAAAGGCTTCAGCCAAACTTTACTCCGGCCAATATAAATTCCAAACTTTAAATGTTTAATCTTTGACTCGGAGGCATCAAGATCAGGCAGAAGTGCGGCTAAGGCGCCGACTAAAAAATACCAAGGATAAACAGACATACCCAACACGAATGGAATCCAAACCGCATTTGCCCCGATGGCTGCGTGCGTACTGCCCCTCATATTATTTCAATGTTATTTCGATAATTTCCGAATGTCCCGTAGTTTTCATGGGTGGCCCCCAAGTACCTATTCCACTGGAAGTATTTATATAAAAATCATCAATTTTATGCAGACCTTGGTGGTATGGCCCGTACATCATTTTCGTAATCCTACCGAAAGGCCACAACTGTCCCTTATGGGTATGCCCGGAAAGCATCAAATCCCCACCGGCTTCTTTAATTTTCTCCCAAACATCTTCCTTGGGTTCGTGATACAAAACAATGGTTGCTTTATTTTTATCCAGCTTGTTCAAAATATCTTCAATGTCATGCTCTTCTCCGGGCATAGGATAATCTATACCAGCGATCTGTATACCATTAACTTCGGCTACTTCATCTCTCAACAATTTTATCTTAGTGTCCTTGATGGCGGCTAGCGATTTATCTAAGCTTAAGTAAGTTTCATGATTCCCGATAATGGCATATATTCCTAGCGGGGCATTGATATTATTAATCGGCTGCAACATATGATTCAGGGTTTGCCCGGCACCGTCAAATATATCACCGGTAATAAAAACGATGTCCGGTTTTAATCCGTTGACTTCATCAACAATATTTTGCATAAATGGCTTTTTGTGCACCGTACCAAGATGTATATCAGATAGATGCACAATTTTTTTGCTCTGCCAGGCAGCCGGTAAATTTTTCAGCAATACTTCCTCCGACCTGACAATGTGCGTAAACGCATTGACCATACCATATATTGTATAGGCTATAGCCATGGTCATAAATATGATTGAAATTGTCCTGAGCGGCATCTCGATATCAGTCCACTGACCCACCCAATAAAAAATCCATGTA
>Ga0272443_10002399_pt1 | contig 24074 bp, 25 predicted proteins | sample SSMAcet12_FD_193581 | JGI IMG/M metagenome (GOLD analysis project Ga0272443, IMG submission 193581) | Marine sediment archaeal communities from Little Sippewissett salt marsh, Falmouth, MA, United States - SSM-Acet-12 | ecosystem: Environmental > Aquatic > Marine > Wetlands > Sediment ...
AACATAGAGCAGGAAAAGACCCTGGTGTTCAAGGTGGATACCATCTTTCCGGAACTGTCCCTGGATGTTGAACCCGGTAAACCGGATGGGGACAACGGGTATTACAGGGTCAAACCGGCCGTGACCGCCGAATCCACCGAGGGAGAGGTACATTATATCCTTGAGCCCACTGGCACGTATGTGGACTGGAGAGGGGACCATCTGAACTTCCCGTCGACCCTATACATCGAGAACGGACTGTGGACCCTCCATGTCAGGGTCGTTGACCCAGCGGGCAACACCAGGTATGCGGATCCTCTGGAGTTCAAGGTGGACACCGAGGACCCCGAGTTCACCTGGGCGGTGTCTCCCTTCAACCCTGATGGTGAGAACGGTTGGTACAGGGCCCAACCCATCCTTACCGTCGACATCCTCTCCAAGAACACCACAGCGGATTGGTCTTACCAGGGTTCTTCTAACTGGACCGAGTTAACAGGTCCGTTAAGGCCTTCGGAGGGTGTTCACGACCTCGTTCTCAGGGCTGTGGATATTGCGGGCAACATCGTCATGGCATCCCCGGGCGAGATCAAGGTGGACCGCCAGGACCCCATACTGGAGATCCTCGGACCGGAAGAAGGGTCCGTCTTCGGTGTCTTCGGACCGGAAGTAATATGGTCCGGAAGCGACAACACATCCGGGATAATGCTTTTCGAGACCTGCGTTGACAACGGCGAGTGGTTGAACCGGGGACTTGCGGAGGACCTGCACATCTCCAACCTGTCCAACGGCAGGCACAGGATATCGGTGAGAGCGACCGATATGGCGGGGAACCTGGTCGTGAAGGTGAGGCATTTCAGCATGGATACTGTGGCCCCCTCCGTGAAGTTTCATACCCCCATAGGTTCGTCGATACCCCTTGATGAGGTCATAATGGTAACATTCTCGGAGCCCATGGATAAGAACACGGTGAACGTGACTGTTGTCGGGGTCGAGGGTGACCTCTCCTGGGAGAATTTCAGCCTGACATTCACACCAGGGGCTTTCCTGGACCACTCCAGAACATATACCGTTATCGTCACCGGCAGGGACATATACGGGAATAGCCTGGGCGTTTTCAACTGGACGTTCACTACTGTGATCATAGAGGAACAGGTCAGTGAAAAAGAGGAGAGGATCGGCCCGATACCTTTCGTAATAGGAGGAGCAGTGGTAGTGTTAATCCTGATCGTACTTACCCTGGTCATCCTTTTTAAAAGGACAAGAAGGTACTCCAATGAGGATGTGTTCTTCCTTGATGAGGAATGATGGAAGGACGGATTTCTGGTTGAATAGATGTATTTATCCCACGGATTTCACCATTTTCACCCTTTGTTCTTTATTGGGGCCCACAGGGTAGGGACCTTTTTTTAAAAAGGTCCATCAAAAAGATACAGTGTTGTACTCTAAGATGGATCGAAACCTTCGGTTCCGAACCATCATGTCCAACCGGAATGGACAAGTTCAACCCCCATGGGTTGAACGCGGACCTGATACAGGTCCGCACCTTACAATAATGCTTAGTACTTTTTTCAAAAAGGTCCATCAAAAAGATACAGTGTTGTACTCTAAGATGGATCGAAACCTTCGGTTCCGAACCATCATGTCCAACCGGAATGGACAAGTTCAACCCTCATGGGTTGAACGCGGACCTGATACAGGTCCGCAACTTACAATAATGCTTAGTACTTTTATTAAAAAAGAGGATGATCAAAACCTCCCCATTGCCCACCCGATATTTCTTAAATTTCATAACGAGTATCCAGTTCGTCCTTTGGACGATAAAGGGTTATAACCTTACAGGTCATAACCCAATTGGGGCCCATAGGGTAGTCTGGATATCCTACTGCCCAACCTTTTAGCAAAAGGTTGATCAAAACCTCCCCATTGCCCACCCGATATTTTCCAAATTTCATAACGAGTATCCAGTTCGTCCTTTGGACGATAAAGGGTTATAACCTTACAGGTCATAACCCAATTGGGGCCCATAGGGTAGTCTGGATATCCTTCTGGCCTTCGGAGCCGGGGACTGGGGTTCGAATCCCCGTGGGCCCGCTAGCAATCTTTGGCGAACCATAATGCTAAATAGGTGTTAATCTGGTTGTTATTGCTGAAATCTAACGTTTCTGAAGGTTTCTTTATTGTCTCTTGTTATTTTGTTATCAATTTTATTGTAATGAAAAGGTGTCTTTTTTGTCTGAATCAGGTGATCCGTGCAGGGATTCATATGTGTGAGGAGGTGTAGGTAGAAGAGAGGATTGATTTGTTGAAAATCGATTGTCCTACACCTCCTCACAAGATCATGCATGTGTTTCTGACATTTTATTCTGTTGGTTTGGATCTGCACTACTGAGGATCTCAACTTCACCTGAAGACCAGAAGAGGACAAACATAGCGGCGGTGAGGTCGCTACTATTTGTTAAAATTTATGCATGAATCAAAAAAATGAAAAATTTGAATCAAAAAAAACAAAAATACCGGGAGATACCAGCTGATAATGTCTTCACGGATCAGGTAATTAGTGCCAAAATAGGGGGATATACAGGTGGATTACTATATGGACTCATACTAGAAACCATAATCCATGGCATTCTTAGTGGTACAGAATTTCTAGTAGTTTATAAACCATAAATATTGTTTGTGCAGTATTGACTTTTCCATTGTTCTGTATCAGACTCTATAGTGAATCCATGGACTTCTACAGCAAAATTTATCTATACCATGAGCTATGGTATAAAACATATATATATTCCATTTGACAACATAAAAGGAGTGTATATATTATGTCCGAGGAAGAGGGATTTGAATGTCCGAAATGTGGTGAGCTGGCTAGGTTTGAGCGAAGAGGAAAAAGAAGATTTTTAACATGCCTAAATTGTGGAGAACGAATTGGTCTATCAGAAGTACCAAACGAATATATTGATACCACCGAGGTGGAACGTGAAGAACCACCGAAGAAAGAAGATACAGGGCCATTCACAATGAGCTCAGAGGGTGAGATCCTAGCTGATCTCATGGACGATTTTGATATTCCAAACAAACAAAGAAAGGTCATATTAGGCCGATTACAGAAATATGGTGTCTTACCACCAGAGGATCTACTGAATCTTCTAGTAGCCCTAGGCCAGAAGAGAGAGGTAGCTACACTGATCACACAGGACTACTCCAATTTAATATCACAACAGAGACAACGACAAGAGGCCATTATGAGGGCCTCAGGACAGCTACGAGAGAGGGAGCAGGGACCACCACCACAGCAACCAGACCCAATCAGAGGTGCCATTGAGATCCTGAGAGCTATGCGAGATATGGAGCCGACAAAGAAAAGTGAAAGTACTGAGGTTGACGAGTTGAAAAAAGAAATCGAGAGACTAAGAGAGGATTCGAGAAGGAATGAATTACAACAACTCAAGGAGAGCATGAATCAACAAATGCAAATGTTGAATGTCCGCCTAGAAGAAAGTCAAGGATACAAGGATGATGCATATCGTATGGCTACAGCCCTAGGAGGGCAATATTTACAAGGAGTAAAGGAGGGGAAGATACCAGCATTTGGTACAGGCATTAGAGCCAAGGGATTTACTGATACGATGCACAATTTTAAGAGTGGAAAATATAAATCAAGAGAACCGACTGATAGCACAGAGGAGATTGCCGATCTAATCGATGATGAATATATCGAGGAGATACCAGATAGAGGGCCGAGGATAAAAGAAGAATACAACGAGATCCACGATGAAGATCCATATAGTGACATACCAGTGGATGGAGGTGATTCAGAATGAAGGACGAAGAAATAAAAGAGATACTCCACCGACTAGACAGGCTAGAAAAAAACCATAAGAATCTGACTGACTTCGTGAACGAGAAGATGCAAAAAATCCAAAAATATATCAATTATAATGAGGAAAATATCGATGGTCTGTATAAGAACGCAGAACTCACCAAACAAATGGATGAGGCAAATATCGACGATCATAATTACTACAAGTATATGTGTGACAAGAACCACGAACAGATATTGAACCTATACGAACTGTTATGGCAGTTGTCACTAATCAATCTCAAACATTCTGGTCATTAATTTGTATTGCGCGCAGCGCACTATATATATCACCCCAGCCAGTACTATCGTTGAGGTTTTGGGACCTCGGTTCAGTATGATTTTGTGGCGAAATGTCACAAATTCGCCACCCGAAAGGGTGAGACAACTGGTCCCCTGAGGACCAGCGGCCAATAGGCATTTGTTTCGATGTGTCAGAATTGCGAACACGGGCATGGCCGATCCATGTGATCATGGAGGAGGTAGATGACCTCCATGACCCGATTAGGTCACGAAAGTGATCCCTCACAACAGCAGGGCCTCCCTATTCCTGTCGGGGGGCCCAAACCACTCACCAGGGGCCAGCAATCACCTCTGGAGGCATTCCTATTTTGTTGGCCCTGCATGTAGATTCATTAGCCAGGGCCATAACTATATATGAAGGTAGGGGCATGCTATACGTAACAAGGGCCAGTATCTGATTCTCAATAGTCGTCAGATATGTTCTTGCACCACTTGGCCCTTGCCTTTTTCCTTTATTTTCTTCAATTAGCCTGGTATTGGCTAGTTTGCTATATTCCTATAAATTTATAGCTAATCCGATAAGAATGTTTGTCAAAAGAAACCTTTTGACAAATAAGTGAGGTATAGTCGATAGAAAATGATATATATTTGTTATGAGCATGGTATGGGTGGTGCAAGAACATGACACCAGAATTGGTAGAAACAGAAGTAGACGAGGTAATGGATGGATTGGTTGATGATCCACTAGTAAAGGAGATCGATGAATACAACATCAGGAAAAATAAATTCCTCGTCTACCCATTAACGACAGAACAGGAAACAATTACCATTAAAAAATGGAATAATTATGACTTTATATCCGAATGGATATCATATTTCGAAGAAAGGTCAGATGTCAATATTCAATACGTAAGATCCACTGCATATTTTACTATATCCTCCCTTATCGGTAACTATTACACTATACTCCCCCCAAACAAACCCCCAGAAAACGCAAACATATGGCTATTCCATATCGGCCCCTCGCAGAGGTCAAGAAAATCATTTATTTCGGGATCAACCGATAGATTCATGAGGTTAGTGGGTCTTGAGGATTCGATTCTACCCGATGAGTTTACCACTGTCGGTTTCAAGAAAGAGTTGAATGGTGATAACGACATAATCCAATCAAAATACCGGAGAGGCATATGGAGAAGGAATGATGGCGCCAACTTCTTCACCTCTGAAAAATTAAAATACATGATTGGGGCCTCAGAATTTTTATGTAATTTATTTGATGGAATAGCAACAAAATATAGAAAATCAGAGGAGGAAATCGAAATCCCACCCATACACTTCAATTTATATATCAATGCTCCAAGTCTCGCCTCAGATTACATTTCCTATGAGAATTTTCGTAGTGGTCTATTGAATCGGATGTCATTCTCGTATCCAGAATCACTTGGGAAAATAAAACCCTACATGGATATCCCTGACGAAAAAAGAAATGATGATGAAAATGTAATCGATAGTGATGATAATGTTGATTTCGAGACTGACAATAATGGCAGAAAAATGATTGCCTATGCTCAGGACTTACATAGGGTCATCCAATGGAGGGCTATTAGAGAAGGTGAAAAAATAAAAATGAAATTCACCTGGGCAGCCGGTAATAGGATACATGAGCACGAGACGAAAAGTAACAAAGAAGCAGATATAGTAGATGAAAATAATCCTATATATGCTGGATATCTCCGCTCTTCCACACGTCGCCTAATTAAGGCAGCAGCAATCAATGCCCTCATTACTGATCCTTGGCCAGTGGATCACATGATCAAAATCAAAGAAATAAATGTCTTGGATGCAATCCATGACATTATCATTCCCGAGCTCGAGGGATGCAAACAAGTACTCAAGGACCTCACCGAAAATCCAACAACAATCAAGGAAAAAATCGACAGAAAAAACCTCCAAAATATCATGAAGTATATCCCAAAAGACGAAGTGATCGAGGCTTCAGAACTAATGAGATTATCACATTTGAAGGCCTCCGAATTCTGGAAGGATTATATAAGAACACTGGCGGAACGAAATGATATCGTGGTTTTTCAATATGTTGACAAGAAAAAAAGATATATCTCCACGATGGACTACTTTAATATAATCGTTGAGAATGAACACGATGAAATAGTTAAGATTAATTCCATGTCCTTGAGACATTCCTAGTCGATAATCTGTGAATCTCTTGTGAATTTTCACAACATTCATTTTTGTCACCGCCAACTTACTTTTCCCCATTTTCACAGATCTTCACAAACTTTCACATGATTTTCACAAACTTTTGTGAATGTAAATAATACTATAATAATATAAAATAATATATAATATATATTATTGAGCTAGTATTTTTCACAGGAAAAGTGGGGGTTTATCTGTCTAGTAGAAACGTTTATATTATATAAGATTAGAATCTGCTTAAAGGGTTGATTTCAGGGATACAGCATGTGAAAATTGTGAAAATGTGAAAATAACATTCCACCTAGTCTAGGTGGGAAGTAAAGAGGTTGGTTATTTCGTTTATCTTGAGTCTATATGTTGTAAATGAGTAGTTTGAAATCCTTATAAAAATCAAGCATTTGCTTCTTTTTAGTATTGTTAATTATATTCATTATTGTTCCTTGAGATACTCCAATGATCTCTGCAATGTCTTGAGGTAGAGATTTATCACTATTCTCAATAATATGCATTCAATAGAAGAGAAGAGGATCTATAGTATCCATGATCTAATACTATTTCAAATATTATTTTATAGGGTAATTTCATTCCTTTAAGAAGATTTGAAGTGAGGTATCTGTAAATTATAACGTCTTCATTTTTATAGTTATTTTTATAACTATAGATAAGGTCTTCATCTCCCTGGTCTGGATTTGAAATATAGACGTTTAATTCTATATCTCCATAGGCATTGCTTATATTCAAATAAAATTCAATATCTGGGTATGTAATACCATCCAGTATCTGTTGTTTAAAATGTTCTGTGTCGCTTCCATTCGGCTCTAAGTCTATTTCCCGAATATTATTTATAAATCCCCAAGTTCTATCCTGATTCCTTACAGGTAATATCGTATAAGAGCTGTATTCTTTTCCTTCAAATCCACATGACACTGAAACATTAAAATAACCAGAATAATCATATGAATTAGTAACAGAATAACCTTCCTTTTCAGAACCATCACCGAAATTCCAATTATAGGTAAGGTCTTTAGGTGCATTTGATAGATTGAAATATACCATCTCACCGACGAATGAAAAATCATTATTATTAATACTATTAGAATATATATTTATGGTTAATTTAATATTTTCACTAGTATAAGAGTTCTTATTATCATCTTTAATATTGTCCGCTGATTTATTATTATAGAATATCCTAGTGATGAAGAATGAGGAAATAACAATACATAATACTACTATAAGGGATACTGTAACCCATTTCTTCATACGTTCACCCCTATATAAGTAATGATATTATTTAGTATTAAAGAGTTTTGGATTATTTGTTTTATTTTTATTATTTTAATATTCCAATACATAAATATCACTTATTTTATTAAAGAGCAACTGTAAATGAAACCTCCCGCTCATCCCATGTTTCAGACACAAAACACCCACCAGTTATTTCAACATCTATTCGAAAATAAACATCCCAAACACCTCTATCTGTTATTTCTGATTCATCGAGCTCTACTTCAAATTCTGGATCCCAGTGGAATTCTTCTCGTACCCCTCCACGGTTGTCAATATCTTTCTGAAATGTAGCGTTACGGTGTGCTCCAAGGAGGTTTGTAACTGGTCTCAACAGTTGCCAGGTAACTCCAAAGGTAATATGGTATTGGTCATCTGATTGGAATGCCATCCCGTAATCATCTCTTTCACTTGTATCCACATGAGCATGATACAATACTCTTAAAGTCATTTGATCATTATCGTTGAAATGTAAAGTAGATCCATCTAAGTTTTCTACGTATTGGAACTTTTCATCTGTAAAATCAAGATCATCACAATTACTAGGAATATATATCTCCCCTATCCAATAATCTGCAAGTTCAGAATCACCTTTTTTAGAAGCACATACATCAATGATTTCATTAGCTAATTCCTCTCTTATTACCATCTGAATTAAATTATTAATACGGTTCTGGGTTTCAACATCAAGTTCGACATTTACTTTAATACCATCATAAAACCAATTAATATTTGATGTGTTTATTATAAAATATCCATTATATTGGCCTGATGTTTCAGTGTAAAGTGTAATATTTTCAGACGAGTCTTCATAATTTGACAGTATTAACTCACAATCAGGAATTAATTCTGCTGTATTCTCAGCTTTTACTGGTTTGACATACATTAGAAAATCATCACCTTCATCTGCATATACATCTTTCATTAATACCTGTCCAAAGGCCATTAAAGAAATGGCTATCAATATTGTCATCACATATCGTACACATTCTTTCATTATGCCCCCTCCTTGAAAAGAGCGGAGTATATATATCAATAATCCCATATAAAGATATCGCTCCAATAATTATGTTAAAATTGTGCCGCACTTTAAATAGTGCTCCAGCCAGTACTATTCTGGAGTTGTAGAAATGCCGGAAAATGAAGATGGGCCATTGGGTCTCGGAATCATGTCCAGAATCCAGAAACGAAAGAAAGAGATCATTGGTCCGAGGATTCATGATCTCATTAATGATGAGTGGTGATCTCCATGGGTCTTTTTGGTGACGAGGGTATCCTAGGGCTGTACATGCCCATGAAAATAAGGAAAGTCAGGGAGCAGATAGTGGGGGTTTCCAGGGCGGAATATGAACACAGACAGAAGGTCCAACAGAAACAACGAGAAATTGAGGAACGGCAGAAATTCAAGGAAATGCTAGAATATTATGGGATGTCCCCAGCCAAGAATGTCATGGACTCATATCAGGAGAGACAGGATCAAAGAAAGTTGGAGAAAGAGAAGGAAGAATCCAAGCTAGTCAAGTATGTAAACAAAAAGCTGGACGAGGCAGCCAGCATGATCAGGCCGTGATATCATGAGTACCATTGATGAGGTAGAAGAGGCAGCCAAAAGCACAATGCAGAAGTTCCGGGAGATATATGTCAGGGGTCAGGAGCCAGTCAGATTGCTCCCTTATGTGAGCGAGGTCTTGGGTGATCATGGAGAAGAGAAGCAGCTCCCCAGGGGTCCCCGACACATGGCCCATGACAGGTTGGCATACAGAAGAGAGAAGATAGCAGAATATGACCAGGCGGAGGAGGACAGGGAGCATAGACCACTGGGGTACATTTTTGGAGCCGGTTGGCTGGGTCAGAGGCCATTACCAACGAGGGCCAGCAGAAGAAAAGATAGAAAAGACCTTAAAAAAACAAAGAGTATCAATAAGAAGATACAGCAGCTGGCAAAAGACAAACCAAAGAAACCAATCTATGGTAGCTCCAGGGGTATATGATTAGCAGGAGAGATATAGGAGGCATGATTCCACAATGTCAAAACAATATCCAAGGATCAGGGCCGGGATAGATCATTATGTCCAAGGAATGAACAGGGTCTACGTGACTAGGGCATACGACGAGTTATTGGGCCGATACAAGAATATCAATAAGAAAATCATATCTCAGCACCTGAGAAAACAGGGATGGGAGAAAATCAATTCGGAAGAGTATATCAGGCCGGTGGACTAGTCCTTATTGGTCTTTTTCAGGGAACCCATGTTCTTTCTTCCATTGTCTAAATTCATCTTCCATTTTCTCTTTCATCCACTGTTCCCATAGAATGCCAGTCTTGTCATGGTCCTTTTGCCATTCTTCATCCATCTCCATCTCCTCTACGGTGCACATGTCTTTGTATAATTGTACATTGATAATATAATCTTTCAACCAATCATTCATTTTTTCAAGGCGATTTATTCTTTCAAATAACATCTCTTGTGATATCTTTGAGTTGTTCTCTAGCGTTGCCATTCTTTCATGCGTTTTCTTCAATTCTTCTCTTGTTGTCGAGGTCTGTAGATATCTCTGGGATTTACTATATGACTCCCTAAGGTCATTCAATTGGGTGTCTGTAAGGCCCTTATTGAGGGTGTATGTGGTCATCATATCCCCAAGATGCCCCATCATGAACTGACAATATGAATGGATTATCACCCCATTATGTTCTGCCTCCTGGAGCATAGAGGCAAAGTACCTCCTCAATACATATGGCCGTTTCTGGATGCCAGCTTTCCTCATTGATGATCTGACTCCATCCCTGACTGCATTGCTACTTATGTGTCCCACCTTCTCCCGGAAAATACTACTTACCACAGGTGTATCATTTGTAATACTTTCACCCTTCCGGATTCTCAAATCCATATAGTTCTTTATGTGAGTTGCTCCTTCTTCGGAGAGGAATGTAATGTATCTGTTTGATGTCTTTGATAGGGTGGGTTGGATTGTGATCATCACAGGTGTATCAAATATGATTTCATTATCCTGAATCTTCCATCCATTGAGGTCTCCCATCTTGAGACCATTTTTACCATGGATATCTCCTATAACACCAGGTCTGAGACCAGAAAATGCCATCAATGATATTGATACCTTGTTTCTTGGTGATGCTGTATGCAGAAGGTTTGCTAGTTCATCCTTGGATGGTATTATCTCATCTTTTACCGTAGGTGTTGATTTAGGGTTTTTAGGAGGTGGTATTCTTTTGAAGTCTACATCCATCTCCTTGAGATATGAATAGAGGGCCTTGAATTCAGATATAATATATGAGGGGGTCATCCCTCTTTTTTTCTCCCTCTTTGCATACCCAAACATTTTCTTGTAAAGGGTGTCTTTGTGCAGTGTTAGGATGGATTCAGGGGTTTCTTCCATACTCTTTAACATGGATGATAGTCTCCGTAGGTAGACCACACCAGTCAGCTCAGAATTATTGTATGTAAAATCCTCATACCACTGTTGGACATGTGGATCTTCTAGGATCTCTTGGGTCTTGGTTTTCTTCTTTTTCTTTGGCATGATTGCAGTACTCTCTTATGTATATAAAAAAGTATGGTTCGCCAAACATGCCCAGCAAATCCCCGTGGGCCCGCCAGATCCTCAAGATATCTTGTCCATGGAAGTGACCTTGATCTTGGAGTCCTCGATCACATAGGTAAGATAGACATCCCTCTGACCCGATCCGAACTTCTTCAGCATCAGCTCATGGAATATGTCCTTGTGGTAGACCTTGGTCGTCAGTTCGATTATCCCGTCGCACTTGTCCATTATGGACTGCAGCTCCAGGTCAGAGAGTATATTGGCCATCAGGAGCAGTACCGTGATGTTCTTCTGCATCGCTATCTCGCGGACCCTTATTATCAGGTCCCCGGCATCCATTACACCGAACCTCTCTATGAAGAATGTGAACGGATTGATCAGCACCCTCCTCGAGTCGTTGTTCTGCCTCATATGGTCGATTATGGTGGCCGGTACCGCATTGATGTAGAACTTGGAGTACTCGGGGCAGGCATCCACGAAATCGAGCTGGTCCATGTCCTCTATCTCATCCGAATCGTTGAAAAGGTCAAGTATCTCATCGCTCGAGGCTTCCACATCGTAGAACGTCACCTTCTCCCCGTTCTTTATTCCCTCCATGAGGAACCTGTAACCGAATAGGTCCTTTCTGGAGGAGGCATCCCCGATACAGAGTATGACGGTTCCCTCCATGAAACCCCCCCTCTGCAGCTTGGAATCGAGTATCGGTATGCCGCTCGATATGACCTTCTTGTCCTTGTTCAACCTTCTGTGCATCTTTTTTCCTCCGCTTCATTCGGCCAGTGTGAATAGCTGGTCGTCCTCACCGACATCGAACAGCCCCATCCTGGCTCCCGCATCCAACCATCCGTGGGCGTAGTTAACCGCACCGTAGGCCAGGACATAGTTACCGTCCCTCTGGAACGCTTTCGCGTCCTCCAGATAGGTCTTGGCCATGACAAGGTAGTCCTCGGCAACCCTTCTCAGGTGGCTCTTTAAAGGGGGTGATATCTTCACCTTATCTATGGCCCGGGATGTGGTGTCGAGGTATTTCGCCATCCGTTCTTCCTTGATCTCCACAAAACGCTCCATCTACTAATTCCCCATATGGGATATCCTGTTAAGCTAAAATAATTATCCCAGTGAACTGCCGTTTCTCATAGGCACCCCTTCCCCCCCATGCCTGGTGGACCTCGTCCTTATCTCGGTCAGAAGGGGCGAAGAGACGTTGCCACCCACCACGATCCCAATAGATACCGGGAGCCTCTGTATCTCATCGGACATCCTCGGGTCGAGACCTTCTACTGAGGAGATCACTGCCTTGAGGTCGTTGGGATTGGTTACCTTCATGATAATCTGTGTTCCACACTGGGAGAGCACGTTCTTGTCCACCTTGGCGGGCCGCTGGGTGACCACCACGAGCCCCATTCCGAACTTTCTCCCCTCTGCGGCCACGGTCCTGACTATCGTCGAGGTCACCGCTGGGCCCGATTGCGGGCAGAAGTTATGAGCCTCCTCCACAACCAGCATGAAGGGGGGTATCACCCCATCCTTCCTGGCTATGTAGAGCCTCTTGATCAGTGCGGCAGTGCCCATCTGCTGAACGTCAAGTGGCACCTCCCTGAGCTCCAGGACCGACACCTTCCCGGGAGATATGACCTCGGTCAGCGGGGTCCTGGCAGCTTTGAAGAAGGGCATGGATAATAGATGCTGCAGTCCGTGAGCTATGTTCCATCTTGCGGGGTTGTGGTCCCCTTCCACGATGGAGAGCACATCGTTGAGGTCGTAATCGTCATCCAGCACCTCCTTTGCCCTGTTCAGAGCGTTGTAGAGTACCGAAGTGCCGGCACCCAGGTTCCTGATGCCCATCAGGTCCAGAAGGTCCTCCGCCTTGAAACCCGATATGTCCACACCCAGCGGATGAGGCCTGTCCGCCGAGGGTTCTTCCGATGAGAAGGTGAACTCCCTCACGGTATCTCCCAGCCCGGAAGGCCTGACGCCGAACCTTTTCATCCTCCGGTACTGATCCCTGTCAATGTTGGGGGATACGAGAGAGGAATACTCACCGTGGAGGTCCAGTACAAGCATGGGGATACCGTGTTTTTGCAGTTCTTCAATGAGTACCCCGCAGGTGTAGGATTTTCCGGACCCCGTCTTCGCTATGATGGAGATGTGCTTCCCGGCGAGCGAATCCACATCGAGCACCACATCCACGTCGGTGTTCATGATCTTTCCCACGTAGGCACCCTCCTCCCTGCTCAGGCGCAGTCCCAGGACCTCCTTCAGAAGGTCCTCCTCGGCCCTGTAGACGGGGGATGAGGGGTGGACGGGGGTAAGTGGGCGGACAAGTGCACCGTTTGTGTCCAATCTACCTATCATCGTTATGGAGGCCACCCTCTTCCAGGTCCCCCTGTCCTTTTCTTCCATGAGGGCCCCTTCCATGGAGACATCCGATTGAAGCTCCACGGAATCCACCATTCCCAGGGTCCAACCGTCCTTCGGATGGAGGACCTGGATGTAGTCCATCTCCCTTATCGTGTCGTCCTTAAGGGCGCACCTGAAGCGGAGCGATCCCACGTTACCGTAGACAGCTCCTATGGGCTCGGTTTTCGGGGCCTTTTCCTTTTCCTCCATCCTATTACCCTTGGAATTCCGAAGAACCCTGGGGGCCATAACATATATAATCTTTGTCAAAGGGGCCCCCGTAAGTTTCGGCTCAAAGCTATTATGGTCCCGGCCCATAACGGTCACATGGATCAGGTTTGGGACCGCCTTATTGAAAAAGAGGGTAAGCTGTACACTTTGGACCTCCTCGGGGGGACCCCGGTCTACGGGGAGGCTTTAATCGATGTGGACGGGAATAAGTACAGGGAGTGGGTCCCTTGGAGGTCCAAGCTTGGGGCCCTGCTGAAAAAGGGTGAAAGACCCCCCCTCGATGCCGGTTCGATCCTGTATCTGGGGGCTGCCGACGGGACCACGGTGTCCCATCTCTCCGACCTTCTGCCCGGATCCATGATATACGCCGTGGAGTTCTCCCCGGTACCTTTCAGAAAACTTGCCAGGATAGCAAAGGCAAGAGGCAATATCGTACCGATCCTAGAGGATGCCTTCCATCCCGAGAGGTATGCCGTAGCGGTCGGGACGGTGGATTTGATCTACCAGGACGTTTCCCAGAAGGACCAGCTGGGATTGTTCCTCAGGAACTCCACCCTGCTTTCCAAGGAGAGGGCCGTGATAATGGTGAAATCAAGGTCGATCGATGTGACCGGCAGGCCCGAGGATATATTCAAAGAGTTTTCAAGCCGTCTGAGAAGTGGGGGTTTCGAGGTCTCTTCCGTCGTGGACCTCTCGCCATTCCAGGAGGACCACGCTGCATTGCTCATAGGTGACTGTGGAAAAAAGAAACATTAATACACATGGTCCCCTTATGGCCGCACCATGGTGCGAGTGGTCCCTTTCAAGGCTTACAGGTACGATGAGGAGAAGGTGGGGGACCTTTCAAAAGTGGTGGCACCCCCTTACGACGTTATCAAGGGGAAGAAACTGGATGCGGTGCACGCTTTGTCCCCAAACAACATCGCGTGGATAACCAAGAACCGGCCCCGCGAGGGGGACACGCCGGATGATAACCAGTACACCAGGGCAAGGGACCTCCTCAACGAATGGATCGACGGGGGGATACTGGCACAGGAGGATACGGAGTGCTTCTACGTCTACTCCCAGGACTTCGAGGTGGGGGGCGAGAACCTCTCCAGGTTCGGGTTCATTGGCCTCCTGGAGCTTCAGGAATTTGCCACGGAGGCACCCAAGGAGGGCCCCTTCACAGGTATACTTCAGCATGAGGAGACCCTGCCGAAGGACATAGAGGACCGGTTGAACCTCTCCAGGCGGACACTCGCCCAGTTCGGCCAGATATTCGTGATATATCCCGATGCGGAGGGCGAGGTGGATTCCGTCCTTGAGAGGAACATGGCAAAGGGGCCCCTGATGGATGTTACGGATGGTGAGGGGATAAGACACAGGCTCTGGAAGGTGGATGGTGAGGATGATAAGGGTGCCATAACATCGGCAATGGAGGACAAGTTCGTGATCATAGCGGACGGGCACCACCGCTACAAGACCGCTCTGGCACTGAACAGGGAGAGGCCGGACCTGCCCTCAACCAGGTTCAGGATGCTCACTTTCGTGAACATGTCGAATCCGGGTCTTGTGATCCTTCCCACGCACAGGCTCGTGCAGAACCTGGAGGGATTCGATGGTGAGAAGCTTCTCTCCGGAATGAGGGAGAACTTCCTCATAAAGGAGTTTTCGGACAGGGAGGGGATGTTCTCAGAGATGGACCGGCTCTTCAATGAGGGAAAGCACGCTTTCGGGCTCTACATGAAAGACGGGAGGTTCTACTCCATGGAGCTTCGGGACATATCTCCGATGGAGAGACTCAGACCCGATGCCTCACCCGAGCTGAGGAATCTGGATGTTGCCATACTCCACTCGATGATACTCGATAATGTTCTGGGAATTGACAAGGAGAAGCTTCTCCACGGAACCATGACAGGGGGAGGATATGTTGTCTACATCAAGGGGATAGGGGATGCCGTTGATGAGTCCATCAATTCAGTGGACGAGGGAGCCCAGGCAGTGTTCTTCATGAACCCGACCAGGATCACGGAAGTTGAGGCGGTCTCGAGGAACTTCGAATGCATGCCCCAGAAGTCCACCTTCTTTTATCCGAAGGTCTGGACCGGTTTCACGATCAACAAATTATGAAGAGGAGGTGTAATGATATGACCAAAAGGGTGTACAATTTCTACCCGGGACCGGCCACGCTGCCGCTGCCGGTCCTGGAAAGGGCGAAAGAGGAGCTTCTGGATTACAAGGGTACCGGGGTCTCCGTCATGGAGATCTCCCACAGGTCCAAGGAGTACGACCAGCTCCACCACGAGGCGATGTCGCTCGTGAGCGAGCTCATGGGACTTAAGAGCGACAGGAAGGTCCTCTGGCTTCAGGGGGGTGCATCCACGCAGTTCTTCATGGTGCCGGCGAACCTCGGTCTGCCGGGAAAGGCCCCGCAGTACGTGAACACCGGGGCCTGGTCCAAGAAGGCGATAAAGGAAGCCGGGTTCTACGGGGATGTGGAGGTGATAGCATCCTCCGAGGACGAGAACTTCTCCTATATACCTCAGGGTGTGGAGTTCAGCGAGGACGCATCCTACGCACATATCACCGGCAACAACACAATTTACGGTACGGAATGGAACTACTTCCCGAAGGTCCCCGACGAGGTGCCTCTTGTAAACGACATCTCATCGAACATAATGGACAAGTGGGAGGACTTCAACAGGTATGCCGTGATGTATGCGGGTGCCCAGAAGAACCTGGGGCCGGCGGGGGTGACACTTGTCATCGTCAGGGAGGACCTGCTGGACAGGGTGCCTGACAACGTCCCCACACTGCAGAGGTGGTCCACCCATGCAAAGAAGGATTCCCTCTTCAACACATGTCCCTGCTGGGCCATATACATATGCAAGCTGTCCCTGGATTACCTCAAGGAGATGGGAGGGGTCAAGGCCATGGAGAAGCACAACAGGGATAAGGCCAACCTTCTCTATGATGTGATAGACTCCTCGGGGGGCTTCTACAAGGGGCATGCCAGGAAGGACTCGAGGTCCCTTATGAACGTCACGTTCAACCTACCCGCCCCGGAGCTGGAATCCAAATGCGTTGCCGAGGGCCTGGAGCATGAGCTGCTAGGCCTTAAGGGCCACAGGTCCGTGGGAGGCATGAGGGCCTCCATATACAACGCCATGACGCTCGAGGGAGTCAAGGAACTGGCGGAATTCCTGAAGGATTTCCAGGCCAGGAACCAGTGATGGTCCACACAGGTAAAGGATCGGAAGGGGGCCCCTTGTTTTGTTAGCGGGGGGGCCCCTGATTATCTCTGCTTCTCTATTTTCGTTGTATATTCAGTTGTGTATGTATTGGGGATTTATGGGATTATCATAGATATTGTTGGTATTTCAAATCTTCTAAATGATGGTAATATGGAGATAATATATTAATTAATGGGAATAATTTCTCTTCCATTATTATTGTTAGATGGCTTACTTATTACAATGTCCCTTACTGTCTTTGTTGGATGGTAGTAAATCATTATCGAGGGTGTAAAATACCATTCCCTCTTAGCACGTTTGGAGGAGTTTGTCACTTTAGAAATGCATGGGGTAATAATTTATACCCAGGGAACAATGAATTCATTTGATGACCGAAGATAAGAGACCTTCCGAAGATGGGATCTTTCTAAGTGAGGTTAGAAGGTGGAAGGACATCATTCCAGAGCTTATGGACTGAGGATCAGTTACTTCGGTTAACCATTTTTTTGTCCACTTTAGATGTTCATCCTTATAATTCGGATCACCCTTCCTCTTTGATAATATCTTCTTTGATCCTTCGATAAACCTGTTGCAGTCATCAATCCATCTATCCCGTTCGATGGTCGAGTCATAACGTGGAAAATCGATATCAAGCTCTCTTAGAATAATGCTTGCAAATAATATAGTGGTTCTATGATTTGTATTAGGTAATCCATGTGTAACGATTAGTTCAGACATCAAAATAGTTTTGAAGTCCAGATAATTCTTACCTTTATATGGAATGTTCCTGAAGAATCTATCTATCCGATCCTTTTCATATTTCTTAGTGCAATTAGTAGCCTCGAACCCCCTATCTAATCGCTCCGGTCCCCCAACAATCTGAACCTATTCCTGTACTCAACATTTCGATTTCTGAATATCCTCATTCCCAATAATGGAAAAATTATGAATGTTGGCAATACGACCATCAGGAAAAATCCAACCAGGTATGAATTGCCCAGGTCCGATCGTGCGATGAATAAGATACAGGAGAACATGAAAATGGAGTAGAGGATGAACAGTCCAAAAAAAAGTATCTGCTTGAAGTTTAACCTTTCCATTCTCATCGTTACACCTTTCAACCTCACGGCCCGGTCTGTTGACCGATTATCAAGATCGAAGTATCAGATATATATGGTTGGTAATGGGCCCCATGCGTATTAATATCAACCCTCGTGGGAGGGTTCATACGGATCGAACGCGGGGTCCCCGTGGAGATTGAACTCCTCTATCGTATCCGCCCTGGCATCCCCGTCCCCGTATCCGTCGTTGTCGATGTACCCGTTCTTTGCCATCGCAAAGGCCTGCCCCACGGTCATGTCACCGGGCCCCTCGAAGATAAGGGAACCCGATTTATCGTACATGTAACCTGTAAGGTAGCCATAGAACATGAGACCCATGTAGGAGCCGAAGGATTCCCCCGACTGCATATCCGGTACGATTGCAACGGACCCCCAGCTAAGCCTGGAGGCCCCGATATAGGCGTTCATCCCTGAGTGCAGGAATCCCTGCGAGATCGCGTTGTAAGGTTGTATCCCGTCGATCTTGCCGGTAACACAGGAGGATGCCCATAGCACCGAGGGCCCGAAGTTCATGTCATAGACATTTGCCGTGTTGAAGGACCCCCCTACTGCCGTAGGCTTGTAACCGGGGGGGACGAACCAGTACCAGAACCCGTGGGCGCAGAAGTAGATGAAATTGGACCTCTCGTAGAGATCGGAGGTGATCCTGGAATCCGAGAGGGCCACATAGTGCTTGTGGTCCACTGTGAACCCCACCCTCTGCTCCGCATCGGTAATCTTCTCCGCCACCGTTACGGAGGTCCCCACCGGTATCTGGGAGCCGAACAGGTTCATCGCCGAATCCTTCCAGTCCTGTGTCTTGATGCCCTCGTAACCCTCCCTCACACTTACATAGAAGAGGGACCTGCAGATCAGCGCTGAGATATCCTGAGCGTCCCACCCGTCAACCCTGCCAACGGAAAGGTCCGCTGATGCCTCCCTCCCACCAAGGTCATCGGGTGGGGACTCCGGATCCGCATCCACCGATGAGTAGAAGAGGTCCCCGGCCACACCGTATCCCTGCTGTGCCTCCGCCGTGGTCTGACCTCTGCTGGGATAGTAGTACTGAGGTACCATGTTGGTATCACCGACGAGGGCGACATGGAACGGATCGTTCTCGAGCCTCTGATGGTAATGGTCGGCCAGGGATGAGGGGTCCGCATCCTCCATGCCGGCAAGTTCCGAGAGGAGAGAATTCAACCTCCCCTTCACATACATGGATACGTTGTTGGAGAGCCCCGTGAGACCCTGCACCGATGACCTGTCGTCGCCGTAGGTGTTTTTGTCCTCCGAGGGGTCCCCGAAGAAACGCTGTGACGTTATCTCCTCGCTCTCATATATCGAAAAGCGTGGGCAGGAGAGCACAAGCCCCCCGCGGTTGACCGCGAGATAAGGGGCTGTGGAGGATGCCTGGTGCATCATGGGATAGGAGCAGGAATCCAGCTCCTCCACGGTAACATCAATGGCATACGTGGTGGTCTGTTCCCTTCCGAGCGGGTCGTAGGCAAGGGTTGCAAGCAGCTCGATCGCATGGGTGCCCTCGGCGTTGAATACGGGCTCTTCGGTATAGGCCCATCCCTTGACCGCCTCGTCCCCCTCCCTGACGTATCCATAGGACAGGGTGGGGACCATGAACTCAAGATGGTCCTCCTCCGAATCGGGGTCGGTCATTATGGAGCCGTCCTCGTCACCGTCGTAACCGAAATAGAGATAACCCCTCTGCCCGTCATCCTCCGGGTCCCTGTTGGGGGAGATGGATTCGGTGAAATCCAGGTACGCGGATATCCTGACGTTGGCATATTTATAGGGAATATCGATGTGGTGGATGGCAACATCAGCATTGAGGGAGGGATCGGAAGTGGACCCGGCCTCGGTCGATGTGACCTCACCGGAGAAGGTCTCGGAGAATGAGTCCAGAACCTGCGGTTTAAAGGAATCTTTCGGATTCGCCACCGCTATGTAATTCGGTGAGATATCAAGCCGATCCTCCATTATGGAACGGACGTTCCCGTCTTTGGACCCCATCCCTGTCGCAAGGGCCTGGTTAACCACCGTGGTGTTGGTCACCAGGAAGACCTTCCCGTAGTGGACGGAGTCGGAGGTGGTTATCGTGTATTTCACTCCCAGTGTGTCCAGGACGGCCCCCACTTTTTTCAGGTTGCCGTCGTGGACAAGAACCGGTATGTTCAGGTAGCTTGCCATGGTCGTGGCAGGAATACCTTTAATGTAACCCTCCTCGCTTTCCTCTATAAGCACGGCACCGTCGGAGCTCTTCCAGAACGCCTTTGCTATCGCTATGGATACTGCGACGGGGTCCTCAGAATCGTACCTCATCGTGATGTCGAGGTCGGATGATCTCAGCCTTGATTCCGAGGACGAGGATATCGGCCCGATCAGGCATCCCTCGGACCTGCCATACGCCTGTACGAACCTGGTAATCGCTCCCGATACGGACGGGTCCAATGTCTGAGGGTTCTCCCCTGCTACCAGCATGGGTGCCGAGGTCCTACCTTCATCGTAATAGACCGACACGGGGGTGCCTATGAGGGAATACAGGGGGTCCTCCATGGATGCAATTACGATATCCGTTCGGGCACCGGTCCTCTCCGATCTCGATGAGATGAGGTCATCTATCGTGGCAACATCCATCTCCACCTCCTCCCCGGCCCTCCTGTTGAAAAAAACCAGGATCCCTGCGAGGACCAGGATGCCCGCGACGGCGGCCGTTATAGCTATCTTCTTCCTGTCGGGTTCGGCCGTGTGATCACTCCCTTGAAATGATTATCTGCCATGACTTTAATCCGACATGGGATTTAATAACTTTTCACATTCGTATGCGCAATACTGGCCCGATCCGGGGGGGAAGGTTCAATGGCCTCGACCCGGAATGAACATCTTCACCCCTTATTGCAGTTTAATTCCCAATAAAGACAGGGGGTCAAAGTCTGGAACAGCCGCTGGTATCTCATTTCAGAAAGACGGACAGTACATCACTTCTCAAGCTCGCTCACGTATAACTACGTGTGTTTCAGTTAGGGCCGCACAGTTCAATTTATCATCCCTGGATGAACCTATCATCAGAGGGGGAAATATTATTATCGGGTACCGATATCGGATACCGATAATATGTACGAGAAAAAGATAATGCTGGCTTTCGCAAGGGTCCACATACTGCATCATGCGGGGGAGAAAAGAGGCATCTACGGGGCATGGATGATGGAAGAGCTCTCGGGCCATGGGTATTCCATGGGACCGGGGACCCTATACCCCATTCTCCATGACATGGAAAAAGAGGGCCTTCTGACATCCGAAGATGTCACGGTATCAGGTAAGGTGCGGAAGGTCTACCACCTCACGGATGATGGAAGAAAAACCCTGGGGTCCTTAAAAAAACTGATAAGGGAACTCTACGGGGAGGTGATAGGATGAGGATAAATAAAACCCAAAAGTGGGTGGACCTCCGGGCAGTTAAATGGGTTGTAGTCTCCGCACCTCCGGATCCTGGTAAATGGGGGGTGGTCATCTGAGCCTGATAAATATCATAGGGGGGAAGAAGAGATTCGGAAAAAAATGGGTACTCAGGGGGATCGATCTGGATATCGAGAGGGGGGAGATCATGGCGCTTGTGGGCCCCTCCGGGTCCGGAAAATCCACCCTGCTGAGGGCCCTCAACAGGCTGATGGACCTGGATTCGGGCTCCATCAATTACAGAGGAAAGGACATAAGAGAATACGATCCGGTGGAGCTCAGGAGGTCAGCGGTCCTGGTCCCCCAGGAGAGCGTTATGCTGGAAGGCAGTGTATTCGACAACGTCTCCTACGGCCAGAGGCTGAAAGGTGATGTGGACGAAGAGCTGGTCGGAAGGTCAATACGGGATGCGGGGCTGTCCATGGAGCTGATAGAAAGAGATGCGGGGAAGCTCTCCGGAGGTGAAAAGAAGAGAGTGGCCCTTGCCCGGGCCCTGGCTATAGAACCAGACCTCCTGCTTCTGGACGAACCCACTGTCGGCGTGGACCCGAAAAGGGTAAAGAAGGTGGAAAGGACGATCCTGAACATAAGGAAGAAGCGGTCCCTCACTGTAATATGGGTCACACACGACGTCCCCCAGGCCATGAGGGTTTCCAACAGGATCGCAAATCTGAAGAGGGGAAAGGTAAGGGAGGTCACACCAGCCTCGGATTTCAGATGGGAGGGAGCGTATTGAGCGAAGGAATACCCTATACCTGGGATGAGGGTCTCATCATCCTCGCCTCGGTCATGGTGCTGCTGGTCCTGGTAATCTTGATATCGATCTGGAGGAAGATAGGCATCGCAAAGGAGTACACCTATGCGATGATAAAGGGAGGGTCCCAGCTTGCATTCACCGCACTTTTACTCAACTTCCTGTTCGATTTCGAGTACTGGTACCTCCCGATCTGGATACTGATAGGCGCCATGGCGATCATTGGCGGATACACTTCAGCAAGGAGAGCCTCTAGGATGCCCAATGCTCACAGGATAACCACCCCCTCGATAATGGCAGGCGGCTCCCTTGTCCTCGTGGTCCTGGCATTAACAAGGGCAATGCCCCTGAGACCGCAGTTCATCATACCGCTTGCCGGAATGGCGTTCGGGAACTCGATGACGATATGCTCTCTCGCATTGAACCGACTGATCCGGGAGTTCGAGACCAACAGGCCCGCCCTGGAGACAATGCTCTCGTTGGGTGCCGGGCCCAAGGATGCCATGGAGCAGTACGCGAGGATGTCGGTAAAGGCGGCCCTCATACCCAATATCGATTCTCTCAAGACACTGGGAATAATCTTCATCCCGGGGGCCATGGCTGGTTTGCTGATAGCCGGGACGAACCCGATACTTGCCGCCGAATACCAGATAATTGTATACCTGATGATCGTGGGCGGTGGTGTCATAACATCGTTGATGGTTGTAACTCTTGCAAGGAAGCTCCTATTTACAAGATCGATGCAGCTGTCCGACTGGGTCTGATCGGGCATAATAGAATTCCGATCGGCATTTCCGCGTTCCTGGCGGTAGCTCAAGTTTCAAACCTCAAGATACTTATAAAGGACCTCCATGTTTCTTTCCCGGTCCTTGACAAGGTGGAACATGTGACCACCATTATACCTGTATGCCTCTTTCACCCTTTTCTCGACAAGTGAAGGGTCAATTATCATATCATCAGGACAATAGATCCCTGCATCTCCCTTTTCGGGTGGAGGCAAACCTTCCTGAGCCTTAGCCATCTCCTCTATGGCTCTGGGGTCAAGGAATTGGGGAATTCCCACGAGGTCCTCCTCAACAGCGTGGTAACCCGCATCCGATAGGTTGAACTTCCTTGGGACAAGCCTGATCCTGAACCTTGCCATCCCGTGGACGACTATCTTTGTCCAGATGTTCAACCACCTGCTATTGACACGCCAGAAGGGAGAGATGAAGATTCTCCTCTTGACTCCTGTGAGGTGTGCCCCTGCCAATCCTCCCAGGGAGAAGCCGACGATTGCTTCGTAATCTCCCACGGTCAGTAGGTTCTTGCAGGGATCGATCAACTCCTTTTTATAATCATGAAACTCGACGGGAAGGGAGACGAATGTCGTATCAATTTCCCTCTCATCAAACCTGTCCATTAGCCATTTCGTCCCAGGCTGATCGAAGTTCATACCGAATCCAAGGAGGAAAAGTACCTTTTTCCCCCTTCCATCGATCCTATTGATCTCCACTCCCACGTTCTGATGAATGTCGTGATATGAACATAATGTTTGCCCTATTAAGAGATGTCTTGGAGCTCCTCCTCGTAGTGTATGGGTTCCTCGGGGGCCTCTTCGAGTTCATATTCCACCGTTGGATCGTATTCATCTTCCTCCTCGAGGGGCCCCTCTTCCTCTATCTGCTCCTCCTCGGTCTCGAAGAACGCCCCGCACTCCGGGCATTCCAGCTCCTCCCCTCCGACGAGGGTACCGCACTCCGGGCATTCGAAGAGGT
>Ga0272443_10002400_pt1 | contig 24062 bp, 25 predicted proteins | sample SSMAcet12_FD_193581 | JGI IMG/M metagenome (GOLD analysis project Ga0272443, IMG submission 193581) | Marine sediment archaeal communities from Little Sippewissett salt marsh, Falmouth, MA, United States - SSM-Acet-12 | ecosystem: Environmental > Aquatic > Marine > Wetlands > Sediment ...
ATTACCAAAACTATATATTAACAACTCAAAATACACCAGACAGAGAAAAAAAGATATATCAAATATTATCACACTGACAGACTTACAATAATGAAAAAGCCACAATTACAATTTGTACACATAATGTCTGGACAGAACTTAAAATGTCAATAAAACACAATATAATGACCAAATCCCACCCAAACAGGTAACATCAAGAACATTAACCTTAAAAACTATCGAATATCAAATATGATATACATATAAGATAATTACAATTAGTTATCAAAAAAATATGGAAGTGAAATTTATGGAAAAAAATGACAGAAACAGTTTCTTTCTGGTAGATGGAACAGCAAACCCGGAACCACTTGGTCTTCTGGCCTTTGGGCTGACTACTGTTCTTCTTAACCTGCACAATGCAGGATTTTTCGCACTTGGCAGTATGATTCTTGCAATGGGAATTTTTTACGGAGGTATTGCACAGGTCATTGCCGGAATTATGGAATGGAAAAAGAACAATACATTCGGAACAACGGCATTCTGCTCATTTGGTTTTTTCTGGATAAGCCTTGTAGCACTGATAATTCTGCCGGGACTCGGACTTGCTGCAGCTCCGGAATCCGCTGCAATGGGTTCTTATCTGTTAATATGGGGGATCTTTGCAGCAGTAATGTTCCTAATTACCCTTAAAATGAACAGAGCTATACAGGTCGTTTTCGGGACAGTCACCCTGCTCTTCATCCTCCTTGCACTGGCAGATTTCACCGGCAGTGAGATGATTAAGACAATAGCAGGATTTGAAGGAATTTTCTGCGGATTATCTGCAATGTACACAGGTCTGGGGCAGGTAGTTAACGAAGTATTTGAAAGGGACATAGTCCCGTTATAATCTTTTTTTTACAGATGTCAAAGAAAAAAAACGGATAATCAGTCCAGAAGATCCCCTCTCCCAAGCATACGGACAGCTTTCCTTGCCAAAACTCTCACCTCCGGTTCAGGATCATCAAGAAGCGGAATGATAAGATCAACAGCATCCCAGTAGCTGATCATACCAATAGCCTCAGCCGCTGCGGCGCGAATCTCAGGAACATTATCCAGAAGGAGTTCAGAGACAGGACCAACGGCCCCGCGGTCTCCAATCATACCAAGTGATTTTGCAGCGCCACGCCGGACCCATTTTTCACTGCTTTTAAGCTTAGATATCAGCGGCTGCACTGCCCTTCTGTCACGGAGTTTCCCAAGAGAACAGATCGCCATATACTCAACCTCAGTCTCAGGATCATTCATCATACAGTCAATGAGGGGCATAACAGCCCTTTCATCGCCAGAATTACCAAGGGCCTCGGCGGCGCGTACCCTGTATGAAATACCCCTGTGGCTGAGCTGAACTATATAAAGTTCCAGATTTTCATGACTTCTTCTAATCCTCTCCGCATACACGCGGTTCAAAGGGTCATCCCTCTCAGTTCTCATTGAATAAAAACAACCTTCCGGATCATAGATCACAAATGTTTTAAAGTTTTATGCTCCCGGAAAATAAACCACCGGAAGCACATACATTCGGTTGGATTATTGTTGATCAGAGACAAATGTTACTGCATATAATTTACAATACAGGAGTAATTTCAATCCCATGACCAGTGATAATTTCTGTGGAACGCCGGTAATACAGGCAAAAGTTAAGGCAAAAATGACAGTCGGAGAACTTGTTGAGGAATTTGGCAAATCCAGGGCATACAATGCCGGTTCACTCTGGCAGGCTGTAAACATATATGAAAAGATGCTCACAGATCCCGAAGTGGTAAAATTTTTCGGATTCTCAGGCGCAATGGTGCCCGGAGGAATGGGCGGAATAGTATCTGATCTCATTGACGCAGGGCATATCGATGTTCTGGTATCCACAGGTGCAAACCTCACACATGATGTCATTGAGGCTATCGGATGCCACCACTACCACGGAACAGAAGTCTGCGATGACGTAATGCTCAGAGAAGAGGAAGTAAACAGAATATATGACATATTCCTGCCAAATGACGCCTTTGTAAGGTTTGAGGAATTCCTTCAGGATGTCTTCTCAGGAATAGAGGCAGGAAAAAAGATCTCCATAAGTGACTTAACCCGGCTTATTGGTGAAAACCTTGACAGCGGCATACTTGCATCAGCCGCAAAGAAGGGAATTCCGGTCTACTGCCCCGCAATTCAGGACTCAATGATAGGCCTTCAGTACTGGATGTTTGATCAGGCATCCAGTGTGACAGTTGATGCCTTTAAGGATATGTCAGAACTTATGGACATCTGCTTTGCCGCTAAAAAATCCGGCACCATGTTTGTCGGCGGCGGAGTACCTAAAAATTATATATTCCAGAGCATGCTTATGACTCCGAAAGGCTTTGATTATGCAATACAGCTCACAGGTGACCGCCCGGACTTAGGCGGGCTTTCCGGTGCAACCCTTGACGAGGCAAAGTCATGGGGCAAGCTGACAGGAGAAGCAACCTCACAGACCGTATACGGCGACGCCACAATAAACCTCCCGCTTATTGCAGCCGCAGTTCTGGAGAGAATTGAAAAATGACAGAACTAATGCTTGCACTTGATGTCCTGACAAGGGCGGAGGCAATGGACATCGCAGAGAAGACACATCCGTACATTGATGCAGTAAAGATAGGATATCCGCTTGTACTTGGATCAGGACTCTCAATAGCAAGAGACCTGGCCGAATTTGACCTGCCGCTTATAGCGGATTTCAAAGTTGCAGACATCCCGAATACAAACAGGCTCATTGCAGAGCATGTCTTTGAAGCCGGATTTTCAGGGATAATCACACAGGGATTTACGGGCCGGGATTCTGTCTCAGCCTGTGTTGATGTTGCACACAATGCCGGAGGGGAATGCTATGTTGTAACCGAGATGAGCCACCCCGGCGCACTCGACTTCATGGGTGAGGGTGTTGCAGAAAGACTTGCAAAACTCGCCGTTGAATGCGGTGCTGACGGTATTATCGCCCCGGCAACAAGGCCTGAGAGAGTTAAGGCACTGAGGGAGATAATAGGCACAAAGAAGATACTCTCTCCGGGTGTAGGTGCCCAGGGCGGCAGTGCAGAAGAAATTGCACCGCTGATTGATACAATGATTGTCGGCCGCTCAATATATAATAGCGAAAACCCGGCGAAGGCCGCACAGTCATACTCATTCATCCGGAAATAAAAAATCCGGATAACTACACGATCTTAGCAGCCCGGAGTTTCTAAAACCAGGGTATACAGCTTCGCCGATGATGAGTGAAACCGATCTGACCTTTGGGATTTATCTCCCGGAGGGATGAAGAGCCCTATGAGTCACCTGAGGCGATCCCAATTAAATTCCGGTGTATCCATACATTGGATCTCTCCCCGTCAGAGTTAAAATCATTTTTTTGAGCTTAAATTTAAAGATAATCACAAAATTCCTTATCATGACAGATAAAAATTACAGGGCCGATCATATGTCCTTTCCGGCAGGAACAGGCAGGCCCTTCTCATCATAAATTCTCAGCGCTTTCTGCGAGAGATGTGTAATCTGCGAAAATCTTCCTATAGGAATTCTGTCTCCGTTCATGGGTTGTAAAATAATCTGTCATGCTCAGATATATCAGATCACAGTCTGCCCCGGGTTAAAGAAATAACATTTCCGGGATGCAAATTAACAATAATCCTTATCTTCTGAGTGGTATACTCTTCTTCATGATCTGGACTGAGGAACAGTTAAAGCTGTCAAAAAAATACAAAAATCTTGAGGAAATCCCTGTGGAAGAGCGGAGATACAAGTGCCACACCTGCCACCATGTGGTAACCGAAAATCCATGCCCATGCTGTGGTGAAACAAACCTTGAGATAATGTGTCCTCTTGATCACTGCAACTGCCACCACAACATAATCGAGAAGATAGAGTACTGCCCGCTCTGCGGCCAGGCAATATGCCCGGACTGCGGAAGCCACGATGTATCACAGGTTTCAAGGGTAACAGGATATCTTGCAGATGTTTCCGGATGGAACAAAGGTAAACAACAGGAATTAAAGGACAGAGCGAGATACTCTGTTGCATGAAATATTACATCAGAAATAAGACTCTTTTTTTACGCGGAAATTTCAGGGCTCTCAGTTCAGGCGCAGGCGGAGGCCTGTCAGATGTCTCAACTATAATCAACCGGACGGTTGAGAAGAATTTCATACATGACAGCCCTGAGAAATTCATTGAGGAAATTATCAGGGAAGAAGGCTGCACAGGAGATTTTTTCGGGCTTTTAACCGCCGTTGATATGAAAACACTATGCGTCCTGATAAACCGGTCTATAACTGTATTCATCACCGCCGGAGTGAGCAACCCGAACCCTGAAAACCCGAAACTACCCGGAACAATAAATATAATTGTACACAGCAGGGACGGAATTTACGATGAGGCAATGGCCGGACTTATAATCACTGCAACAGAAGCCAAAACAGAGGCTCTTTTCTCAATGGGCTACGACTTCGCTGGCACAACAACCGATGCCGTAGCTGCATGCTGCAACAGGGAAGGTGAAAAGGTGCACAGATATGCCGGAAGAATGACCGACATCGGGAAGTGGACCGCAGAAGCTGTTTTATTTGGTGTTCAGGAGGCCATTGCAAGGCATGATGGCAAAAAACCGGCAGAAAAACCTGCACTATATATACTAAGCACAATAGGAGGGGACCACTGGATAGAATGGAATCCCAAAGGTTGCCCGTATTACCCCTGCCACTTCAGAGGACAGGCATGCAACTACTGCTACTGCCCCTTTTACCCGTGCAGTGATGAAGAACTTGGATATTTTGTTGATACATCAGTGGGCGGTAAAGTCTGGGCATGCACAACCTGCATACTTATGCACCATCCGGAGATAGTTGAACACATGGAAAAGAATCCGATGGCCAGCATAAACGAACTTAAAAAACTTGCAGAAGAACTGAATCTGGAAATAAACGCAGAAAATAAGTCATATTAAAGCACAAAAAACCTTAAAGAAGGTATCTGTCAGAGACTGACATTTCCGATACAGTCTGAAAATAAGATGAAGATATTAATATTCCGGAGATCATATCCGGATATTTCAGAAAACCTATTCCTCTATTCCAAGTGCATCAAGAAGCTCTGCAAGGGGAATACCGTGACCTTCTGCGGCCTGTCTGATATTCTCTCCGCCTGCAAGGGCGCAGCCTACACAGCCCATTCCAAAACGCATAAGGATCTCTGCTGATTCAGGTTTTTCCTGAAGAAGTTCTGACAGTAAACTGTCTGCTGTTAATACCATGAATATCTATTTTGAATTTATTTGTAATAATAAATTTCGGTGTCACCCACAGAAGGCATCAGCCGGAAATTCAGAACATATATGATCAGGCCAGAGAACATACATATTCCAATAAAGTCCATTTTACAGATATAATTAATATTAAAGGGAAATAAAATGAGTTTTTACTTTCACCCCACGCGGCGACAGGTTATATAGAAAGAGGTTGCTGATACTTAACCGGAGATGTTTAAAATGGACATTGATCCTGCAATTACTGAAAGAATCTCCCTTAAGATTAAGGAAAAAGGCATTGATGCCGGAGATGAAGAGATAGCCGCAAAACTTCGCATTCTTACTGAGGACTTCCACATCCCGCCCGAAGAAGCGGAAAAGACAGTAACTGACGAAATCCTGAAGGAAAATAAGGTTACAGATTTTTCCGGGGATAAACCATCTGACATGACTGATATTGCAGATGCAGCCCCCGGTGACTGGGTAACGGTTGAAGGAAAGGTGGTATCAGTATCAGAACACCCTTCAGAATCGATTGCACAGTCCGGAATTCTCGCAGACAGAACAGGCGCAATTAATTTTGTTGTCTGGAACAAGGCCGGAGTTAAACCACTTAAAGAACTTGAGTGGTACAGGTTTGAGTCTGCAGTTGTCGATGAGTTCCGCGGTGCACCAAACCTCAAGATTCATTCGGGAACAAAGGTCACAAAGACAGAGCAGGAAACACCCCTCATCCCGCAACCGGTCAGAATTTCGGATTTAAAACCAGGAGTCGCAACCATCCGTGCAAAGGTTGTCAGGGAATTTGATGCCGGACATGAGAGGATGCTTCAGACCGGGCTTTTAGGTGATGAGACAGGAACGGTCAGATTTGTGATCTGGAAAGACAGCAGCAGTGAGATTCTCAGTGAAGATAAAATCTACACAATATACTACGCAGATGCAAGTGAGTACCAGGGAAAGATCTCGCTCAATATAACCGGCTCAATGGTTCTTGAGGAAGAAGACACTGAGATTGAAGTCTATGAAGGAGACACCGAAATCTATGGTGCATTTATACACATGGGAAGTGGATCGGGACTTATAAAGAGATGCCCGGTTGAAGGATGCAACAAAACACTCTCAAGACAGAACTTCTGCCCCATACATGAGATGCAGAATGACTTCCGGTACGATCTCAGGATCACCGGAGTCATTGACGATGGGAAAAACGCAAAAAATATACTGATTCAGAGAGCAGAAGCCGAAAGAATAACCGGTATAACACTTGATTCAGCAATTGAAACTGCAACAGAAGGCCCGCTTGGATACGATGATGTGGTAATGAAGATGAAGGATGCCATGCTGGGGAGATACTTCACCTGCAAAGGAAATGATATGGACGGGACAGTTCTTGTAAAATCCTGTACCTCCGGGAGATATGACTCTTCAGTCCATGCAGGACTCTTAAACCGTACTTCAGAGATGCTTAAGGAAAAGGATGGTGAACACTGATGGCAGAAAAAGCAGGAACAGGGAAAAATTTTGAGAGAGAACCGGCAAAAAGAGTATTTGCCACTGAACTCAGGGAAGCCAGGGTTCAGTTCAGGGAAGGCACAGACGATATGAGCCCCACATATATCATGCTTCCAACCGGTGAACGCTGCAACAGGATCTTCTTCTGTGGAGAACTCAAAAACAAGGAAAAACGCGGAGACCAGAATATTTTCTACACCGCAAGGGTGAAGGACGCAACAGGAGTCTTCTTCATAAACGCAGGCAGCTATCAGCAGGATGCAATGCTCCGGATGGCCTCCCTTGAAAATGAGTCATATGTGGCTGTATCCGGAAAGCCTGTAATCAAAGAGATGCCTGACGGAGGGTTCTTTGTATCAGTCAGGGTAGAGAGCATATCAGAAGTCGATGACGAGACATACAGGTTATGCCTTGATGACACGGCTAAAGCAACCCTTGACAGAATAGAGATATTCGGTGAGACAGAAGATTCAGCGAAGGCCGGGGAATTCTACAGCACAGACACCAAAAAATACTTAAAAATTGTCTATAACGCCCTTGCAGGAGAGAATTACTGAATAATCAGAAAATACTACATTTAAGAGATGCGGATCACCCAGGAAAATTGTCCGGAATGCCTAAAACCGGATTTGTGTACCCGGGGTCCGCCCAAAATTAATAACAGAAACATGCCTCCAGAAACATACACTAAACCTGCATTCAGGTTATCCGAACGACAACCCTATTTCCAGGATTAAACCACAAATATACTCTTTTTTCCACAGGAAACACCCCGGTTCCCAATATATGTTATACCAGTAAACCAAAAGTGCAGATATCCCGGGAATATAACAAACGAAAAAATAAGTAACTTACAAATCCAGAATAATTAACAGTTTTTTACAGGTCTTAAAAACCAAAAGAAAAACCGGCAGAAATAACGGTAAACTGCCACGTTAAAACCGGAATTATGTATAATTCCGGGCGCCGGAAAAATTAGAGAATTTACTGGAAAAACAGGAGATGTTTGGTGTGGATGAATATCCGGAAATAATAAAAAGAATCTCCCAGAAGATTGAAGAAAAAGGCATAAATGCCGAAGATGACAGAATAGCTTCCAAATTACGGCTTCTCATTGAGGATTTCCATATCCCCCCCGAAGAGGCCGAGAAGACAGTTACAAATGAGATATTCAGAGAGAACAATGTATCCTCAGTATCAAGAGAACCCTCGTCCGAGACAATAGGGATTGCGGATGCAAACCCGGGTGACTGGGTAACAATTGAGGGAAAGGTTGTCTCTGTATCTGTCCACCCACATGAAGCTATTGCCCAGACAGGGATAATTGCAGATGAATCAGGTGCAATCAGATTTGTAATATGGGAAAAAGCCGGTGCAGAACCACTTGAGGAACTGAAATGGTACAGGATAGAATCAGCAGTCGTTGATGAGTACCGCGGTGCCCCAAGCATGAAGATTCATTCCGGAACCACAATCACAAAGTCCGATCAGGAAAAACCCCTCATGCCGACACCGGTTAAAATTTCGGAGTTAAAACCCGGAGTGGCAACCATAAGAGTTAAAATGATCCAGAACTGGGAATCACGCCACGAAAATATGCTCCAGTCCGGACTTCTGGGTGATGAAACAGGTACAGTCAAATTCATCACATGGAAGGAGAGAAACAACGAGTTTCTTGGAGAAAGCCGTGACAAACTTCTTGAAGAGGGTAAGGTCTATTCAATCTACTATGCTGTTGTGGATGAATATAACGGAAATCTGTCACTGAATATCAGCGACTCAATGGCACTTGAAGAGGAAGGTGCTGACATTGAGGTTGCATCCGATGAAACCGAAATCACAGGTGCATTTGTGAACTTCTCACCAAATTCAGGTCTTATAAAGAGATGCCCTGTCGAAGGATGTAACAGGGCACTCTCAAGACAGAACTACTGCCCGGTGCATGAGATCCAGAATAACTCAAAATATGACCTGAGAATCATCGGTGTTATAGATGATGGAAAAGAGGCACACAATGTCGTCATACAGAGGGAAGAGACCGAAAAGATAACAGGCATGACACTTGAAAAAGCAGTGGAAATGGCAGAGAACAATCCTCTTGGCCTTGACGATGTGATGCTGAAGATGAAAGAGGTTCTCACCGGGAGATACTACACATGCAGCGGCAGTGATATTGACGGAACAGTTCTGGTAAAATCATGCACTCCAAAGAGATTTGATTCAACGGAGCATGCAGAACTGTTAAACCGTGCTGCACCCGAGGAAGAGGAAGGAGGTGAATTCTGAAATGGCAGATGAAAATAGTAATTCAGAGAGAAGAAGATATTTCAGGGAACCGGCAAAGAGAGTTCTGGCTTCAGAACTACGTGAAGCAAGGCTTCAGTTCAAAGGCGGGGAGGAGGAGTACAGCCCCACATATATCATGCTTCCGACAGGAGAGAGATGCAACAGAATATTCTTCTGCGGTACTCTGTCCAATAAAGAGAGACGTGGTGAGGACAACAACTTCATTATCGCAAGGGTAAGGGATCCCACAGGGATATTCTTCATAAATGCCGGAAGTTACCAGGAGGGCGCCATGCATGAACTCTCAGAGGTTGAAAACGATGCCTATGTCGCAGTAGTCGGAAAACCCGCTATACGCCAGACACCAGAGGGAAATTCCCTGATAAATATAAGGGTTGAGACAGTAGCAGAAGTGGATGAGGAGACCTGCAGAACATGGCTTGATGATACTGCAAAGGCAACCCTTGACAGAATCGAACTTTTCGGTGAGACTGAGGACTCAAAGAATGCTTCAGAATTTTACAATACCAATCTCTCAGTGTACAGAAAAATGGTATATGAAGCACTTGCAGGTCAAAAACTTTAAAACAGGGACATACCCTTATTTAATTAATAATTTTGTTGAATTCAGGAATATTAAGGCAATTCTGCCAGGTGAATAACTGATTATACATACGGACTGCCGCTGGCAGATCCGGAGATTAGGTCGGATTAAAGTATGGGTCACAGAAGAGGTATTCAGGATAAAATTAAGGCTCTCTCAGAATACCTCAATGTAAACCCCGCAAAAATTACAGAGTCCAAAGGGACACTATACTCTTTTAAGGCCCTCTATTACGGTCCGAATACTGCATACCTTGTTCTGACGGATATCGAGGCAAATGTTGCCGCCAGACGCGCGATAAAAAGCAGACTGTGGGTCATTACACTTGAAGCAGCCTTTGAATATTTCGGAATAGAATCATATCCCGCAGACGCCCTTGAAAGGCTTAAACACCAGGAAATCCGGGAAATAAATGCAGGGATATTCAGACTTATTGAAGCCACATGCGGGGCAGAAATACTCTCTGAGAAAATGCTTGCTCTTGGAAACAGGGCAAACATTCTTGCAGATTATGACCAGAAAGAAAGAGAGTTTCAGGAATATTATATATACAGACTATTCTGAACCAAACCAGAAAATAATAGAAAAAACTGCCACCAGTAAGATCATAAGTGCCAATAAAATAGGACAAATCAACCATTAATGATTTACAAATGTAGTCAGAAAAGAAATTATATTTATGTTACCAGTTCAATGCTTCAGATTAGAGAGACTCCAGAAAAGAATCACTCTATTAAAAATTACTCAGGGTGCAGGCAATGAGCATTGGCTTAATAACAAAAATCCTCAACAGGGCAATAGCGGGAGATTACTCAGAAAGAGTTGACACCAACCTTTTTGACGGTGATGAAAAAGAACTCGCAGAATCAGTAAATACAGCTATTGAATTCATCATTGACAGCAGGAAAACCTGTGACAATGTTATGATGCTGATAGAGCAGAATCCCAAACCAATGATAATTGTTGACCATAATTTCAACCCGGTTGATATGAACCAGGCATATTCAGAACTTATGGAAGCGCCTAAATCCGAACTGATGCGTCAGGACACCACGCAATATTCAATAAAAACCCTGAAAGGAGAATCTGCCTCAAAACTGTTTTCAGACAAAAAAAAGACAGAGTGTGAACTTGAATTTACACTGAAGAACGGAACAAAAAAAATTCTGAGGCAGTTTGGTGCACCTCTTAAGGACGAGAGAGGCGAAGTTGAGATAGGGATTTTTGTATATGACGACATTACTGTTCAGAGAAGAGAAGAAGAGGAGATAGAGAAGCAGATCAAAACTATAAAAACTCTTCAGGAGAGGTCAGAGACCATAGTCCAGCAAAACCCTATGCCAATCATTCTCTGTGATAAGCAGTTTAATATCCGTGTTGTAAATGACGCTTATTCAAAGCTTAGCGGGATAAATTCAGATAAACTTAAAAATATGACTCTCAGGGATTTCTCGGTCCTTAAGACAGAAGGTAAGGGAATAAAATATGTCCTGGAGGAGAAAAAACGGAGTTACGGCGAAGTCACTGTTGAATTCCCCACCGGAGAAAAAGTTCTGGAGCAGTACGGAATTCCGGTTATGAACCCATCAGGCAATATCGGAAGTATACTTATTGTCTACAATGACATCACCGAAGTCAGAGAGAAGCAGCAGGAAGTTGCCAGAATGATGGAGGAGGAGAGAGCAAGTGCGAGGGTGCTGAATAAGAGTATTGGTGAAGTTGGAGAGGGAATGGAATACCTCAGAAAAGGTGACCTCACCACAGAGATGGAGATAATAAATGAAGATCCTCTCATACAGATCAAAAAAGATTACAATGCCACTATAAATGAACTCAGAAATATCTTTGGTGGTGTTGTAACGGCCATGGGTGAGGTCGGCCAGCATATGAAGGACGCAGACAGCAGTTCTGAAGAAGTTGCGAAGGCCGCTGAGCAGGTAGCTGTGGGAGGCCAGCGATGTGCTGATCTGACAAGAACCCTTCTTGATCAGATAGATAGGATAAACAACGATATTGCAGATCTTTCAGCTTCAAACGAAGAGATTGCAGGCACATCACAGGAAGTCCTTTCAGAGGCTGACAGACTTTCAGATATGGGACAGAGTGCCGAATCCCTTGGAAAATCTGCCAATGAGAAGATGGGGGCCGTAATGGACATTACGCAGAATACAGTCCATGAAATGGAAGAACTGAATACAGAACTTCTTGAGATAAACAATGTCGTTAAGATGATCAATGAAATCACAAACCAGATCAATATGCTTGCACTTAATGCTGCAATTGAAGCTGCAAGAGCAGGTGAGCACGGACGTGGTTTTGCCGTAGTAGCAGGAGAGGTTAAGAATCTCGCAACAGATGCAAAAGATGCAACATCTAAAATTGACAGCGTTATAGCCAGCATACAAAAGAGCAGTTCTGAGACAGTCAGTTCAATAAAATCAGCAAATAATGAAGTAGGAGCCGGAGTGGAGATAGTAAACAGGACTATAGATGCACTCAATAATATTGTAACAGGTTCAGAGCAGGTATCAAAAGACATGGGTGAGATTGTAAGGGCCATTGAAGCACAGGCAAATATCACAAACGAAATCGGCCGTGAAACAGAAAAGAGTAATCAGGTTACAAAAGAAACACAGAGTAATATAGAAGAACTGGCAGCATTCTCAGAAGAGACAAGTGCATCTGTAGAGGAGATCTCAAGTGCCATCAGTGAAGTCAGTGAACTTGCAGAGAACATCAAAAACGATCTTAACAGGCTTAGAGTGTAAGCGGCTGAAATATTATGGCAATAATAAACGTAGTTGAATTTGAAATAAACGAAGAGAGATATGCCCTTGACATAAACCTTTCAAGGGAGATTGTTGAGATGATGCCAATCACACCTGTACCCAGGGCACCATACCATATTGCAGGCATAATAAATCTCAGGGGCGAGATAACAAATATCATCAATCTGAACAGAATACTTGCAATTCCGGATAAAGACAACCGTGAAGAGCAGAATATAATTGTTCTTGTACCTGAGGCAGCAGAGGGGTCAAATGTCGGGATAATTGTTGACAACGTTCATTCAGTTCTTCAGGTGAGTGAGGATCAGATAGAGGAGATCTCAAAGTCCGTCTCAAATGAGGCTTATATTAAGAATATAATCAAGATAGGTGAGGACAAAGAAGACGGAAGCGACAAAAAAAGGCTTATTATGTGGCTTGACGTTGCCCAGATACTCCAGGACATACTCGCAGCCAACAGGGCCTGACAAAAAATATGTATAAAATCATTTCATACAGGATTATTACCTGTTTTACCCCTCCTTCTTCCTCTGAAAAATCTTTTAATCCTAAATGAATACCGGCCCATAAACCCACCTGTGAAAGATGTAACCAGAACGATTACTGCCACAGTTGTTGCAATAAGCGGCGTGCCGTACATTGAGGCAATGGCAAGTGAAAATTCCCCCCTTGCAGTGGTCTCAGACCAGACTTCAATTCCGGAATACGGATTATTATGTACATACATCCCGATGGCCATTGATGAGATCAGCTTTGAAGCAATTGCGAGGAGTGCGAGAATCACAACCGGAATTAGCGGAAAGCCACCGGTCAGATCAACCGATATTCCAAAGAATACAAAGAATAATATCAGGAATACGTCCCTGAAGGGTTTGGCGTGCATCTCGAGGAGTTCGGGATTTGTGGACGAAAGGGCAGAGCCCAGAGCAATAGCTGTCAGTGTCTCCGGGATTCCCAAAAAGCCTGAAATTCCCGCAGAAGCAACAACAGCTGTAAATGTAAAGAGGAGCGGAAGATCGTCATCCCTCTCAAGAAGTGTCCTGATCTTAGAACCAAGGATTCTGACCCCGATAAAGAAGAAGGCAATTACCAAAGCAGCATTGAGGAGGATCCGTACAGGATTTTCTGAAGCAGCAGAGAACGCAACGATGATAAAAAGCAGCATTATATCTTCAAATACCATCAGCCAGAGAATAGTCTCGGACTCGGGTGCTGCGAGTTTCCTGTTCTCTATAAGTGAGGAAACTGCCATAGCTGAACTGCTTATGTAAAAAGCTGCGGCGATTACAAGGGCCTCATAGACAGGAAAACCAAGAAGAACTGAAGCCGCAAACCCAATGAGAATGTTTACTCCGAAATCGACAAAACCTGAAAAGAAAAAATGCCCTTTTTTCCCGGAAAAACGGGACGGGTTAAGTTCAAGCCCCATTATAAAGAGCAGGAAGAGCAGGCCAAGCTGTGTCAGGAAGTCCGATACCCCGGTCTCATGAACTATATTGAGCCCACTGACCCCGATCGCAATTCCGCCAAGCATATACATAGGAACAGGCGGGAAATTGAACCGCTTTGAAAACAATGCAAAGCAGAGGCAGAGCAAAAGTGCAAGTGCTATTCCTTCCATCATATGATCAGAGGAAACTCTCTTTAAAGCGGATTATCTGTTCTTCTTCACCAATTACAAGCACGGAATCACCCTCACTAAACCTGAAATCCGGACACGGATTTAAGGTGCTCTCACCGGAACTGCTCACAGCTACAACAGTAGCACCTGTTTTACTTCTTACTTTCAGATCTGATATCGATTTTCCGGTTGTTTTAGGACCAAGAGTATATGTATGAAGTTCTATCGGGAGATCAGAAAGGGATGAGAAGATCATGGAGACACCCTCATCCTCCGCCTTAAGGACAGGGCCTGCAAGGATATTTGAAACTCTTATTGACTCAGAAAGGGTCAGTTCAGCAGAACCGCATTCTCCGTTTCTTGATGACACATAAAGCTGTGCACCGCCGCTTTCAAGCTGAATCACCGATACTCTGTCCCCAAAGTCAGTATCCAGTTCATATTTCTTCCCTATACCGGGCATTTCACGTGATCTTATGCTCATTGATGACCTATTCTGAGATGAAAGGTTAATTAAATTGTGATCCGGTTTAAAATTCTGACGGGTTTTTATCCTGTAAGATTTCATACTAAAAAAGAGAGGGATTTTTACTCCCTGTAATATATGTCACCGGTGTACTTAAATGAAGGAAAAAACACTAAAAGCAGCAGATATAGCCAAAATATCAGGATTAACTGAGAAAGAAATAAAATCTGTAACTGAAGAATATCACGGTATTGTTCCCTGCCGGAAGTTCGGGCGGATTAACCTGTATGAACAGAATGCCGCCTCAAAAATCTCTGACATTGTCCGGATGAAAAACGAGGGGCTTTCAAAAGAGGAAATATATGCAGGTTGCGGGAAAAGCAGCGGTAAAAAGAGCACACATGAAATAGTCAGGGAAAGGGTCAGAAAGGAGGGCAGCAGCAGTGGAATCCCAAAAAAATTCCGGCAGCCAAAGGATTCCGGAATTCAGCCAAAAGCCCCATCATCTGCACAGAGTAATGCAGGGAATAAACCTGAGAGGTTAAAAGAACTGTCAGAATCAGGGAGAAAGACAGAATCTGCCAAAAATACGGATAAAATCGCCGCCCAGGCCCTGAAAACCGACCGCGCAATTGTACGTATAGAAAAACTCGAATCAGAGATAGATGCCCTCAGAGAAAAAATCGAAAATGACAGGAAGATAATCCAATCCGGTTTTGAGGATATCGAGAAGAAAATCGGGATAATATCTGACTGGATAGAATTTTTTGACGGGGAAAGGGAAAAGATAAGAGACGGTATTGAAAAGAGCCACATTATACAGAATAATGAACTGGATGCAATAAAAAAGGAAATCGAAAAAGGCCATTTAAGTCATGAAGACGATATAGGAAAGATAAAAAAAGAGATTGAGATACTTAAACTTCCATGGCTTAAAAGAAGAAAATACAACTGATCATCCCATATTATTATCTTATAACTTCCGGATTTCCTGAAGTTATCAGAGGATTTAAACAGTATTATACTCTATATCTAGTTAAGAGGCACAGATAAGACCCGGATATAATCCCGGGCCTGAAAGTGCTGCAAATATTATACAGGAGATTGGATATCATGAGAAAAACAGCAATAATGGCCATCGGAATTGCACTGGCTCTCGCACTCGTTGCCGGATGCACAGGCACATCCATTCAGTGGCTCTACGAAGAGGACAACGGCAGGACAGTTGAGGTGCCCGCCGGTACTGAGATCATCATTTCACTTCCTGAAAACCCGACAACAGGATATTCATGGGAGATGAACAGCGGCGGACTTGCTGCAACCGGAGATGAATACTACCCTGACAAGGTTCCTGAAGGTACTGTCGGCAGCGGTGGCACGCATGAGTGGAAGTATAAGGCAGAGAAGACGGGAACATACACAATAGAAGGAATCTACAAGAGAGCCTGGGAAGAGACGGCCACAGATGACAAACGATGGCAGGCAACCATCATTGTAAAATAATTTCATTTTTCAGGGCAGGGGGTTACCGATCTCCCTGTTGACCCTTTTATCAGGGGCATTGTACTCAGCATCTTCAGAGGTTTATCACCCGTGTTTCTCAGATAGTGAGGTTCACAGGAAGGAATGTATATGACATCACCGGACTTTGCAGTAATTTCTCCGGAACTCTCTGTCCGGCAGAGGCACTCACCTTCAAGAATGTACAGAAGGTGATCTTCAAGATGAGAGTGCATGTCAGCACAGCCATCCGGAGCAAATTCAAGAACCCAGAACGAATTTGCAGGATTTTCATCTTCCCCGGTGATTACAAATTTAACATTCAGACTTTTAATTCCCTCATTCTGAACTCTGTAATCCTTAACATCGCTGCAATGCCTGATTATCATGGATTAAACTCAGTTCTCCTATAATATTATTATTGCTCCAAAAAAGAACAGAGCATTTCCCGGCAGGATTTACTCTTCCGCAGAATCAATTCATAACAGATAAATTCTTTATGGTTCTAATTCTCGTTATGGACAGAAGGTTATTATCCGTTCTGGTAGTGCTCACTGCTGTTATTGCAGTTGGTATTGCAGGATGTACGGGCAGTTCTGCTCCTGCTGAGGAAACACCATCGGGTGCAGCAGATCAGACAGGAAAAGAAGTTTACAAAGTTGGTATTGATATCCCATACCCGCCATTCTCAATGATTGATGACCAGGGTAAGGCTACCGGATTTGATGTCGAGTCAATGGAATGGATCGCAGAAGACCAGGGTTTTGAGGTGGAGTTTGAGCAGATCGCATGGGACGGCATCATTCCTGCACTTCAGGCAGAAAAGATCGATATGATCTATTCAGGAATGACAATCACAGATGAACGCAAAGAGAAGGTTGATTTTTCAAAGCCATACTGGACCGTAAATCAGGCAGTTGTTGCAAAGAAGGATTCCGGCGTAACCATAGATGATTTAAAGGCAGGAAAATATGCAGTAGGTACACAGAGAGGATGCACTGCTGCTATCTGGATGGAGGAGAACCTTATCAATGAGGGCATAATGGCAGAAGACAAACTCAAATCATATGATAATACACCTCTTGCCGTAAATGACCTCGAATCCGGAAGGGTTCAGGCTGTTATGTATGACAGCACAGTCATGAGAGATATCATCGATGGAAAGGACAACCTTGAGATCATCGGATACATTGAAACAAACGAAGAGTTTGGAATTGCTATCCGCAAGAACGAGGAAGAACTCCTTACAAAGCTCAATGCAGGACTTGACAACCTGATGGCATCTGACGACTGGCAGAAGCTCATTGAGAAGTATAAGATGAAATAATTTCATCTTTTTTTTATCAGTTGCTTCTGCACTGATATTTACCTAAGTAAAACCGTCTTTTTTCCCCGCAGCTTTGGCGATCATAATCAAAACGATGATATGAAGGCAGGACACAAATATCCAGACTTCGCAACCGTAAATTTTCCACCAGAAGAGGTTGGTAAATTTCCGGGAAAAAGAAAGTAAACTGCATAACTATATGGGGACTTAACCTGAGAATAATAATTATACACCGGGATATGGGAGATAAGGGATTTTGACAGTTTATAACTGTAACATAAAGGGTAACGGCAGGTATTACAATATTGCCCTGATACTCTTCTCACTCTGTATCCTAATACCGATGATGAGCGAAACTATGCTCATTGCGGCCCTTCCGGAGATTGAGCATGAGTTCTCGACAACAAGCATATTCGGCGCATGGATACTGCCAATTGTCCTGCTTGTGGGAGCAGCGCTTGCACCTTTTGCCGGGACGCTTGGTGACATCTTCGGGAGGAAGAAGATACTCTGCATATTTCTCTCATTTTATGTGGCAGGAACATTTATGGGAGGTTTCGCCTGGGATATATGGTCGCTGCTCTTCTTCCGGTTTCTGCAGGGCATAGGTATTGCTGCATCACCGATTGCCTATGCACTGGTATCAGAGCAGTTTCCGCTGCACAGAATTCCGATGGGGATCGCCGTTCTTGCTGCGTCCTACGGCGCCGGTTCACTAATCGGGGTTTTTTTCGGTTCATATATCATCGACTACTCCGGATGGAGGGCCACGTATTACATTTTAGCACCGGTTGTTGCAGCACATCTGATTGCAATTGCCTGGTATATACGGCCTTCACCCGGAATGGATGTCAGGGGAATAGACTGGAAAGGGACACTCTGCCTCTTTATTTCACTGCTGTTCCTGATGATCTCTGTAACAGTCATCTATGACAGAGGAGGGGCCGACTTACTGTCACTCACTGCAATAGCTGTCTTTTTAATCTCCGGATTAACGTTTTTTTATGTTGAGAAGAGAAGTGATTTTCCTGCTATAGACCTTTCAATGCTGAAAAGCCCTCCGGTGATAGTAATCTCGGCAGCAGCAGTCCTTGTAAATATGCTCACTTACCTCCTTATTCAGACCATGCCGTTCATCATTCAGAGTCCGACCGGACTGATGCTTGATGCCAGATTTGTCGGATTTGTGATGATGCCCGGTGCTGTTGCTGATATGATAGCAAGCCCGCTTGCCGGGAGATGGATGAGAACAAGAAGTGCAAAGGTTCCAATCTTTCTTGGTGCTGTAATGATGATTGTGTCATGTTCGCTGTACTTCATACTGCCTCAGTCAGTTGCAGGACTCTCGCTGATATGGATCCTCTTCTCCGGAGGAATGGGTATTGTAGCTACGTGCTATATGATCATTATGATAAAATCTGTCCCGAAGGAGAGGACTGCCAGTGCAACAGGACTTCTGCACAGTTCAGTAAATCTGGGTGGTATGTTAGGGCCGATGATTGCCGGAGTTTTCCTTGCGGCATATACCATGAATATTACAATAGGTGGTGAAAACTGGACATTGCCAACAGATCAGGCCTTTGAACTTTCTTTCGGCTTCGGAATTTTCCTGACGCTTGTAATACTTGTCCTGGTCTGTTTAATCTGCCGTTTTTCCGCGATGAAAGAAAATCCGGAATGATTTAAAAAAAATAAGTGATAATTCAGAGGTCTTTTAAGACCTCTTTGAGCAGTTTTTCATATGCAGTTGTTGTGGCGTCAACCTCTTTTTCAAAGGCTTCAGCAGTGTTTTTGGAGACACTGGCTGTGTCCTCAAAGTCAGCAAACATGACATATGCAGAATTCACCATCTTCTCTTTGGCATCCATCATTTCAGTATAAGCCGCAAGCCTGACCTTATTCTCAGAATTATCAAGGTAACCGTCATTTACAAACGCATTGCCGGCTTCATCGAAACTCTGCATACTGGCTGCAAACTCCTCTTTTTCAACGGACTCATTAAGTAGCACATAGCCAAATGCCTCCTCAATACCCTCCATCAGATCATGGTGCATTAAGAGAAGATCAAATGCTGCACGGGCATGTTCATTGTCATTGAGGTCTTCTTCACTGACCATTGCAAAATAACTCTTTGTAAAAGGCCCGAAAGCTGATGTGAAGCTGTCAATAGACTCCTCAAGGACTGCCACTTCTTCGCCGCTGACTACACCTTCCTTTTCATATCCGGCAAAGAAACTATTGGCATCCTCAACAAGTTTACCCTTCATTAAAGTAATTGCATCAAATGACTTTTTAATCTCAGCATTTTCAGCCTTATCAAGCTCTGCCTCCTTCTCAAACATAACGGCAAGGAGATCAAACTCTTTAACCTTAGCCTCAAAGTCACTCTTTTCTTCAGGCTCATTAAGAACAGGGTATGCAAGTGACTCTTCGATAGCCTCCATCATAACTCCGTGCATTTTGCCCAGAGTAACCGCCGAATCAATCGAAACTGTGGCCTTTACCGGCGTTTCAGTCTGAACTGGTGTAACTGCTGCCTGAGTAGATACATCTGTAGGTGCAGGTGTTTCCTGAACATCAGATGTGGTTCCTGTGCATCCCGCAATAAGAACCAGACCAGCCAAAACCAGAGAAATAAACAAAATAAGTGAACGCATCTTAAATATCCCCTATAATAGTTACTTTACAACCGGAACAAAAAAAAAATTCCGGTATTGATGTGACCATTGAGAAAAAAGAAACAACAGAGATTAAATTTTCCTTTTAGCCGGAAATGTCCTGTGAAATCACATCTGATCACTCCGGCATGCACAGAATACTACACACAAAAAAAGGCATATAATGGACTCGTCGAGATTCGAACTCGAGACCTCTGCCGTGTGAAGGCAACGTCATGACCAGCTAGACCACGAGTCCAGACAAATATTATACCTGCATAGTACAGTTCTGGAAAAACACCGGTCCTGTACTTACCGGAAACATCCGGATAGTATTGCCTCTATCAAATATTAAGCCTTCTTAATCGTAAAGCATTCAATCATCTGTACCGGGAAACCCTGACATTCATCTGTTACCTGATAAAATCCCTGCTCCCGGAATACCATTTATATAAAATCCGGATTCAATCATTATCATGGAATGCGGGAAGAAGGGAATAAACAGAAACATAATTCTTCTTGTGGCCTCTCTTGGATCATTTCTTACGCCCTTCATGGGTTCATCAATAAATATTGCAATACCCGAGATAGGTGCAGAATTTCTTTCCGATGCTGTTCTTCTCTCATGGGTCCCGACGGCATATCTCCTTGCATCTGCCATAATGATAGTTCCAATGGGCAGACTTGCCGACATAAGGGGCAGGACAAAGATATTCCTCACCGGAATTGTGATCTATACCCTCGGCTCACTCCTCTCAACCATGGTGCCGTCAACAGAAGTCCTGATAATGTTTAGGGTACTGCAGGGGATCGGCGGCGCCATGATATTCGGGACATCTGTTGCAATCGTCACAAGCGTATTTCCTCCAAACCAAAGAGGCCGGGCACTCGGTATCAATGTCGCATTTGTATATTCCGGACTTGCAATAGGCCCCGTAGTGGGTGGAATATTAACAGAGTTCTTCGGCTGGAGGAGTATATTTTATGCAAATGTCGTAATAGGCCTCTTCATATTCATAGCCGGACTTAAGTGCCTGAAAATTAATGAAATTACTGAAAAGAAGACCAGATTTGACTACCAGGGATCACTTCTATACGCAGCAACAATATTTTTTGTAATGCTTGGCTTCCAGGAGCTTTCAGAACCACAGGGAGTACTGCTCATGCTTGCAGGGGTATTTACCGGAGCTTTCTTCTTCATGTGGGAGAAGAGAACCGAACATCCGGTATTCAATATAACTCTCCTCACCGAAAACAGGGTTTTTGCCCTCTCAAGCCTCGCCGCATTTATAAACTACAGTGCAACCTTCGCAATTGGATTTCTGCTCTCAATTTACCTTCAGTTAATCAAGGGATTTTCACCCCTTAATGCCGGACTTATCCTGATAGCCCAGCCAATAATGCAGGTAATTCTCTCGCCGTCAGCAGGTAAGCTCTCAGACAGAATTGAGTCAGGAATCCCTGCCACAATTGGAATGGCTATGATAACAGCCGGTCTGATGTTATTTTCATTTTTATCAGAGGAAACTCCGGTTATGGTAATCATTGCAAACCTTGCATTCTTAGGGGTAGGTTATGCACTCTTCTCATCCCCAAATACCCACGCGGTCATGAGCAGTGTAAGTGAGAGATATTATGGTGTTGCATCCGGAATGCTTGGTACAACAAGGCTCTGCGGCATGATGGCATCAATGGGAATATCAATGATGATCTTTGCAATAATTATGCAGGAAATACCACTTGCAGAGGTTCCCCCGGAAATGATAACAGAGTCTGTAAACCTTGCATTTATGGTATTCGTAGTCCTCTGTGCCATAGGGACGGTTGCATCCTACATCAGAAACCCAAAAAAAACAGAATAAAAAAAACAAAAACATAAAAAAAGAGGCAACACCGGATAAATATCCGTTATCTTTTTTTGAAAAACCAACAGTCAGTTATATTAAATAACTGCAAAATTCAATTTTCATCAGCTGATTATTATGAAGACAAAACATCTCACCTTAAAAGACGGACGGACACTTGCATACTGTGAATTTGGAGATCCAAACGGGACACCGGTATTTCATGCACACGGAGGCCCGGGGTCCAGAGTGGAAGGCAGAATTTTTGATAAAGCCGCAAACAAAAGAGGTTACAGAATTATTGCAACCGATCGGCCCGGGATGGGTGAGTCCACATATCTTAAAGGGCGAAAACTCCTTGATTATCCAGAAGATATTGCAGAACTTGCAGATGCCCTTAAAATTGATAAATTTGGAGTAACGGGGTGGTCAGGCGGAGGTGCACATACCACAGTCTGTGCCTATGCAATCCCGGAAAGGCTCTTATTCAACATGAGCTTTGCAGGTTATACAAATTTTGCAGAGTTGCCGGGTGCAGAGAAGTACCTCAGATCAAAGATGGACCAGACATCTGTCGCACTTTCAAAGAGCCATCCTAAAATGTTCAAATTCTTCTTTGATATTATGGGCGCCAGTGAAAAGTATATTCCTGAAACTTTCTACAAAACCATGATGAAAGAACTCTGTGAATCAGATAAAGAGATCTCAGCAGACCCCATGTTCAAAGAAATCTTCATGGAAGAAGGAAACGAGGCATTCCGGCAGGGAGGTCAGGGCGTTACCACCGATGCAGCAGTACATTATGTAGACTGGGGATTTAAGCTGAAGGAGATAGAATGTAAAGTCCACGTATTCCACGGCACAGAAGATCACCTCGTTCCGTTTGAATACGGAAAGCATCTAGGGGAAAACATACCCAAATGCAAACTTCATATCCTCAAAGATGAAGGGCATCTCTTTCCGTACAAATACCAGGATTTAATCTTTGACACTGCCGATGAGGAGACCGGAAAAAGATAAAAAAGAGTTCAGCTTCTGATAACCTGAACATTTAAAAGAATATCAGTATTTTTTTACGGGCCGATCAGTCCCTGAGCCCTTTGTAATCCATGTACCAGTGTGGCACTTCTGAATCAAAGCCGTCGTGATCCAGGAATACTCTCCTCACCCTCTCTTCAGATAACCCTGCCTGCTCCGGCGATCCGGTCTTATATGAATACCAGCATGACCAGACAAGATCAGGTACAATCATCATGGCTGCATACAGTGAATACTTTCCCCAGAATTCAGAAGAGACCTTATCTCCGTTATAGCCATCAATCTGGCCCACAGAAAAGGGAATACTGACAGCACTTGAGAAATATGCCGTTTTTACAAAATCATGCACAGGATCGCCCCAGTCATACCTGTTATAATCAATTATACCGCAGAGCTTTCTGTTCTCGACAATGAGATTTCCAGGGTGATAATCATCATGGAGAAATGACTGCCTATCACACCTCATATTGGAGTTATTGGCCCTGATAAACCGGGAAACTTTCTCCAGATCAATAATTCCGGATTTTATATTGAGTCCATCAAAAAGAGAACATTTGTGTTTATATTTTGATGAGTACCTCTCATGCCATTCTCCCATACCCTCCGGCGCATCAAGCCTGTGAAGCTTTAACAGTTCCTTTCCGGCATCAAAACCGAGGCTGTACTGATCATCAGAAGAAAGTTCCGCCAGGGCATCTTCACAGTCTCTTCCCGGGATATAATCAAGCAGCATGTAGCAGAGACTTTTGTCATCTGAAACACCAAAATAATGCGCCTTTGGAACAAGTTCAGAACATTTCCCCGCCCGCCCTATAACCTCAAACTCAGCTTTTTTTCCGGCAGCAGACTGACCTTTTGGGATCTCTGCAATCCGGAGGAGATAATTAACACCATCACTGCCGGACAGGATGTACTTCTTCTCAAAAGAGTAACCCCTGTCTATCTTTTCCACATCTGTAAACACGGTCAGATCAGAAATGGAATCCCGGATTTTACTAAAAGAATCGTAACTGGTCAGGTGAGCTGAGAAAGTTTAGAGGGTGAAAAAGGATTTCCATCGAATGCGCCTTTTATTGATTTCAGTACTGGCACATTATTTTTCTTGACTGTTGATATGTATCCACGAAT
>Ga0272443_10002401_pt1 | contig 24055 bp, 23 predicted proteins | sample SSMAcet12_FD_193581 | JGI IMG/M metagenome (GOLD analysis project Ga0272443, IMG submission 193581) | Marine sediment archaeal communities from Little Sippewissett salt marsh, Falmouth, MA, United States - SSM-Acet-12 | ecosystem: Environmental > Aquatic > Marine > Wetlands > Sediment ...
GGGTTACTTTTGCGCCTCGATCTAGTGCGTTTTGTGCTAGAGCTATGCCCATTTTTCCTGAGCTTGGGTTTGTGATGTATCTGAATGCATCTAGGTAGGCTCTTGTGGGTCCAGCTGTTATGAGTATGTGTTTGCCCGCTAGGTCTTGGGGTAGGGTTAGTTTGTCTATTACTGCTTGGACAATCTCTGTTGTTCCGGGTATCTTTGCTTTGCCTTCTTCAAATCTTGGCATGAGTACTTGGATGCCGATGCTTTGGAGTTTTTTGATGTTTTCGTTGACTATTTGGTGTTTATACATTGATGCGTGCATTGCTGGTGCGATAATTACAGGGATTCCTGCGCCTATTCCTGTGGTGAGTGTGGTGGTTACTGGTGTGTCGTCTATGCCTGAGGCTACTTTTCCGATTGTGTTGGCAGTTGATGGCGCTACTAGAATAAGGTCTGCGTGTTGGCTGTGTTCTCCGGCGTAGGTTACGTGTTCTATTTGTCCTGTTAGTTCTGTTACTACGGGGTTTCCTGTTGCCCATTCTACCATATCTGGATGGACTATTTTTTGTGCTGCTTTGGTCATCACAGCATATACGTCTGCGCCTCGGCGCATGAGTTCACGAGCTATTTCTGTGCTTTTTATAGCGGCTACGCTGCCTGTTATGCAGAGTATTATTTTTTTGTCTCGGAGTTCATTGGTTTTTGTGCCTATGATCTCTTTTGATGTGTGTTGACCGAAAGCCATTTCTTATTCATGGCTAGGGCTGGTGGAGATGTTTTTAAGTTTTGTTAGAAAATTATGAGTCTAGGCTTCGTCTAGTTTCTCTTCGATTTCTTCGAGTCGTTCGTATATGTTTTCGAATTTTTCCTCGATGGATTCGATTTTGTCCATGATTCCGCGTATCTCTATTTCTAGGTCGTTGATTTTTTGTTCTAGGCTCATTTGTGGATCGATTCTTGTTTCAGGTGCCGGGTTTATAAGTTTTTAGGGTTGGTTTTGGCTTCTTGGATGAGGTTGGTATACCAGTCCGTGTCTGATTTGATGTATTCTTCTACTTTTATGGTCATTGGTGTTCCGTCGTCTTTCAGAAGAATAACTTGTTTTATCTGGCTGTTGATTATTTTGCGTTGGCAGCGTTGGCAGGGTAAAGCCATGGTGTATCCGCCGTCTGGATTGATTCCTGCGATGTATAGCGTTGCGCCTATGCGGTCTGCTCTATTACTGTTGATGATGGCATTTTCTTCTGCGTGGACGGCTGGACAGTAGTCGTATGCCCTTCCTTGTGGGCTTTTCATGATGTTTTTGATGCAGCCTATCTCGCTGCAGTTGACTACTCCGCGGGCGTTTCCGTTGTAGCCTGTGCCTACTATTGTGTTGTCTTTGACTATTACTGCTCCGAATTTGCGTCTGAGGCATGTGCTTCTTTTGGCTACGCTTAGTGCGATGTCGAGGAAGTACATTGTTTTGTCTGGGCGTTCCATGGCTGTTGTGTGCGTTGGTGGTTTTTGAGGGTTTTCTATGGATATGTTTATTGAGGTTGTTGTGTTTGTGTTGGTGGCGGGCGATGATGTCTTTGCCCTTCTGATTTGTGATGAAGATCTTGAGTATGGAGCCCGCCGCTTCTGGTGTCTACTGGTGGGTACTTTGGGGAAAAATTTTTCTTGGTTATTTGATTGTTTTGGTCTCTGTTGGTTTGGTTTTGTGGTGACGGTTTTGGTTTTTTGTGTGAAAATGTGTGATGTTTTCTTATTTTGTTAGCAATTCTGGTGTTTTGATTGTTTGGGGACAGTTGGTGACTGATGTTATTGTTGATGGGTGTGGTTGTCCTGCTGAGGCGGTTTCATTAGTTTTTGAAGATGTTGATAAACGTGAGTGATATAGAGATAGGTTTACTCAATTTTTAGCTTCTTTATTCTCTTTTTGTATATTGGAACAAAAATATGATTATTCGTTCCATATGATTCGTTATACCTATATGGTAGTATCCACTTCCATGTGAGATATAATTGAAGGACTTCTATAGCCCTAAATCTGAGATAAATTATCAAACAACCGAACCAAATGAATCTAATCATATTGATACCTCTATTACAGTTAAGAAAGACTGCCCCAAGTGTGATGGTCAAAGGGCTTTAGAGACCAATAGAGTATCGGTTAAAAACAAGAATCAGTCTCCTAATGCGTTTATTACGAGATATAAGTGTGTAAAATGTGGACATAGTTGGGTAGCATATGAGAAAGAATAACTATAGATAAGTATGAACTCAGTTTCTTTTCGTATGTTTTATCTTCGTCAGATTTATGATACCCTTGTTTTTTCGCCATCTTTATGGCGGGAATATTATCTGGCTCGATTTTGGTTACAGACATTTTCACTCCCAATTGTATTGCTTTTTTTTCTACGGCCTTTTTGAGTTGATTAGATATGCCTCTGCGTCTGTATTCTTCATCTACTGCGGTGCCTTCTATCAGTAGTTGATTATCCTTTATCTGGGCTAGACATAACCCAATTATTTCTCCTTCTTCTTCAGCGACGTATATTGTCTCAGAGTCATAAAGTTTCAAGATAAGTAGAGAAAGAGGTAGCTTCATTAAAAGCAGGGTTTTTTGTGGTTGCGGTGTATGTTTTAGTGTCTGGGCAGAGAGCTTTAGTGGTCTTATCCATTCGTTGAATTTGATTTTTCGGATAACGACCATAATATTAGTTTAGAATCGGCTTATGATAAAGAATTGCGAAAAAGGGGTTATTGAATAGCTTTCTTAAGGTCCGAAATAACTGATTCCTTACCCACGAGTCCTACATATGGGCCAAATCTAGGTCCACGAGGTTGCCCTAGAAGTATCTGATAGACGATTGGGAATAGTTCCCTTGCCTTTACTCCGTGTGCCTTTGATGCATTGAAGATTGATGCCTGGTATGCGTCATCGTCTTCTGCTGCCTCTAGTTCCTCTATGATGGTGGCTAATGCTGCTTTTTGTTCAGTTGTGATCTCGATTGACTCGTGTTCTTCTTCCTCTATGTCATTGACCCATTCTAGTGCTCTTTGGATTCTTTCATCGACGCCTTTCTCGGTTTCCTTGAGGAACTCGTATTCATCGAGTTTTAGCCTCATGAACTCGGCCTCGTTTCCCGGTGGGGCTACTTTTGCTAGGTTTACCATTACGTTGAAGGGTATGTGTGCTTCTGGCTCTTTTGGTGGATTCAGTAGGTGTGCGTACTCGTATAGACCTGTTAGTTTGTAGTATTCGAGTTCGTCTTTTACTTTCTTCTTGCCGAAGTATACATCTTCAAGCTCGTCAAGTTCGTCCATGTGGACGGGTATGTCATCTACTGAGCCGCTCTTGGTGCCTACGAATCGTTTGTAGATCAATAGGTTTAGGCTTTCTTTACTGCCGTATCTGTACCATACTTGTGGGGTGAATACGTTGCCCGCTGATTTGCTGATCTTCTTGCCTCCGCGATCTACGAACATCTCATATTGGACGTGCATCGGTGGCTCCCAGTCGAATATCTCACGGCATATTGCATCGTTTACGTGTACGCTGTCTGCGATATCTTTACCGTAGGCCTCGAATCTGATGTCTAGTGCGTGCCATCTGGCGCCAAACTCTACTTTCCAGCTGAGTTTACCGTTTCCACTTAGTACATCTACCTCTCCTTTATGTCCACAGCCTTCCATCCAGCGTCCTTTTACTTCCATTCCTTTGCAATCATACTGAATTGTATGGGTCTGTGGATTGTAGTCGTGGGCGTATGTGGTGTAGATTCTTCCACAGTTCTCACATACTACGAAATAGGGTAATGCTTCTGTGAATTTGTCCTGTCCTGTGACTGACTCGATGATCTTGCCTACTTTTTCATGGTTGTCTAGTAGTGTGATTATCTCGTCGTTGAGCAAACCGTCTTGGTATGTCTTGTATGCGGACATTGGAGTGTATTTGACCTTGTTTAGATCCAGTGCTTGTTTGAGTAGACTGCTCATGTGTTCTCCGAAACTGAAGTGACAATCTCCGAAAATATCGGGTATCTGAGCTACACTCAAACCTAGATATTGTTCTAGTTCATCAGGCATTCCAGCGGGTACGCTTCTTAGCCCGTCTTTATCGTCTGCAAATGCGATATACTCACTATTGTATCCTCTTACTTCCAGCGCCATTGCTATGCCATAGTTTCTGAGTCCGTCAGCTAGGCTGCCTATGTGGGGGTATCCGCTTGCGCCGAGACCGCTTTCGGTTCTTATTAGGTCGAGGCTGCGCTTGAGCTTCTTTTCCCGTTTGATAAGTTCGTCTGCTGCTTTGTCGTACCATGTTCCTCTGCCGATTACCTTCGGGTTATCAATGGGTCTAAGATTCTCGTTCATTCTTGCTCGACCTCCTGTATTTAGACAAGGGCTAGGAAAAAAGAGTTACCCTTGGGCACCTTTTTTAGCATGGGTTTTGCCTTAGTATAATCAATATGTCGATGCGTCGTGAGCCTGTTTTCACATATTTCACGGTGATGGCGTGTTCTTTGATTTATTTTGGGAGCATGTTTTTGTCGAACACTATGTGGGTTAAGGTGTATAGCGATCTCGCTTTGAACCCCTCTATTTTCACAATGAGTAAGGGCTACTATACCTTGATCACGTACCAGTTTCTACACTTAAACTTCCAGCATCTTGTCTCCAATATGTTTGCATTATTTAGTATTGGGAGAGCAGTTGAGTCAGAGATTGGTAGTACTAAGTTTGGTTTGTCATATCTTTTAGCTGGGATATTTTCGGGAATTCTTCACATAGTATTCAATCAGGGTTCAGATATCATGGTTATTGGTGCATCGGGGGCTGTTTTTGGAGCTTTGGCTTTGTTGCTTTTGTTGATGCCTTTCAAGTTTACTTCTGCGATGATTATTCCTATGCCGGGGTTTGTTTTAGGTATCTCGATGTTGGTGATTGAGGTCTCGGCTATCTTGTACAATACTGATGTTTGGGTTGCTCATGATGTGCATCTTTTTGGGTTTATTGCGGGGGGTTTAGCTGCGTTTGGTATTGATTATGATAGGGCGCTGAGGGGGCTCATTATCTCAGTTATTATCTTGATTGGATTGTATTACTGGGCTTTCTATATTGAGGGAATCATGATTTAGAGCGTTTCAATCACCGATCTTAGATCGTTTAAACTCTCAATAATTACATCTACACCAGCTTCTTTCATTAGATCAACCCGGGTAAAATACACAGGAATACCAACAGTATACGCTCCAAGTTTTTTCCCAGCAATTATATCCTTGTGGCTATCCCCCACCATTAGACTGTTTTTTGGATCTGCGTCCAGTTCCTCAAAACATTTTTTCAATTGAGCCGGATGGGGCTTCATAGGATGATCTACGGTTCTCCCTACTACGACTTTGAAGTATCCTTGTATACCTTGGAGTTTCAGAGCGGTCTCTGCTGATTTGGGTGAGTTTGATGTACATATTCCGAGAGGTATTTCTTTTTCTTTAAGCCAGTCAAGTACGTCAATGCAGCCATCCATTAATTTACATGAGTTGGCTCCTGTTGACTCATACTCTCCGAGTATATGATAGACTGATTCCTGTATCTTGTATGCTTCATCTTGGCCTCTTTCTTTTTGAAGGTGCTCATACATGAGCTCAAGCATATTGAATAATCCTTTTGCACTACATTCTTGAACTATTGATGGATCGCAATCATATCGAAGATAGGCTTCAACGATTTCTTCATGGGCTCTTCTCCACTCTACGAACCCTCCTAGGTCTACGAGGGTTGCATCCATGTCGAATACTATAGCGTCGAGTTTTTTTCGGCTCAAGTTATTCTTTCATGGACTTTATCCCTTATAGCGTTATCACATGAAGCCAGACGGGTGGAACCCTTTCTCAATTTAGCCAATTTTTCTAAATACTACCACCCATTTTCATTTGTATGGAACATCCAGATAATCCTCTTCTTGTGTGTGAGGGTATACCTCGTTTTGATCTCATAAAGCCCGAACACATTGAACCAGCTGTATCACAGGTTCTGGAACAAGCCGAGAAGAAGATAACTGAACTAGAATCAAACATCGAACCTACATGGAGTGGATTAATCAAGCCTTTGGAAAGTCTATCATTACCCTTTGAGTATGCTTGGAGTCCGATTGGGCATCTTCTAAACGTGAAAAATAGTAAAGAGTTAAGAGAAGAACACCAGAAAATGCAGCCCAAAGTAGTTCAGTTCAGTCTGAGAGCTGGACAGAGCAGACCTATCTATGATGGATTAATTGCTATACGTGATTGCCCAGAATGGGATGATCTAGATGACCATCAAAAACGAGTTATTGGTCTTAAAATTCGGGATGCAAAGCATTCTGGTGTTGGATTATCTGGGGATGCAAAGAAAAGGTTCAATGAGATATCAACCGAGTTATCGCGTCTTAGCACTGATTTTATGAACCATGTACTGGACTCAACCAAAACATACGAGTTCATAATCACCGAGAAAACCGATACTGAAGGCTGGCCAAACAACCTGCTTCAATTAGCATCTCAGAGTTATAACTCCGAGAAAAAAACAGATGAATCGACGCCTGAGGATGGGGCATGGAGAATCACGCTTGAGGCCCCTGTAATAGTACCATTCCTTAAACATAGTAGAAGAAGGGATCAACGTGAAAAGCTTCTACGAGCGTATTCAACTAGAGCTGATTCAGGTGAATGGGATAATCAGCCATTGATAGCTAGGATTTTATTACTGCGAAAGGAACTTGCTGCGCTCTTAGGGTTTGATTGTTTCGCGGATCTGAGCATTGATTCAAAGATGGCTCCCACTGTGGCTGCTGTATTTGATATGCTTGACGAGCTTTTCAATGCGTCCAAGCCTCATCAGGTCAAAGAGTTCAATGATTTGGAGAAGATTGCCTCTGAGGGCGGACAGGTTGAGCCATTAAATCACTGGGATACTGGTTTCTGGTCTGAGCGTCTCAAGGAGAAGTTATTCGATTTTACTGATGAGGAACTTAGACCCTACTTCCCTATGCCTAAGGTACTGGATGGTATGTTCAAACTAACCGAGTTTCTATTTGGAGTTACTATCAAGGAGGCTGATGGAGAAGCTCCAGTCTGGAACCCAGATGTAAAGTACTACAAAGTATACGAGGCTGGAAAACAAGTAGCTAGCTTCTACACAGACGTCTACAGTAGACCTGCCGAGAAACGAGGTGGAGCATGGATGGACAACTGTTTAGATCGAAGAGTGATAGATGGAAAGGTTAGACTTCCAGTTGTTTACTTGAACGCAAATGGTACTCCACCAGTTGGGGATAAGCCTTCATTGATGAGTTTTGATGAGGTTACTACCATTTTCCATGAGTTTGGTCACTGTCTTCAGGGAATGCTGACAACCGTGGATATTGCTGATGTCTCAGGGATCAACGGTGTAGAGTGGGATGCTGTTGAGATATGTAGCCAGTTCATGGAAAACTGGTGCTATCATGAGCCTATTCTTAGAACTATCTCTGGGCACTGGGAGACTGGTGAACCGTTACCTGATCATTATGTGGAGAAACTGCGAAAAACTCGAGTCTATATGGCTGCTAGCGCCATGGTACGTCAGTTAGAATTTGGGTTAACGGATATGACGCTCCATAGCAGCTTTGATCCAGAGGGTGAGGAGACTGCGTTTGATGTTCATCAAAGAATTGCTGAGAAAACCAAGGTAATTCCCCCACTGAAAGACGATCACTTTCTCTGTGCATTTAGTCATATTTTTGCAGGTGGTTATGCTGCAGGATACTATAGCTACAAATGGGCTGAGGTCTTGAGTGCTGATCTATTCTCTGCTTTCGAAGAGGTTGGACTGGAAAACGATTCAAAGGTAAAGAGACTGGGCAAACAGTTCAGGGAATCATTCCTTGCTTTGGGAGGCTCAGTTGAACCCATGAAAATATTCAAGGAATTTATGGGACGAGAACCCTCAACAGAAGCGCTTCTCAGACATAGTGATTTATTGTAGAAATGGAGCCCCGAGCGGGATTTGAACCCGCGGTCTCTTCCTTACCAAGGAAGCGCTTTAACCGAGCTAGAGCTATCGGGGCGATGTATCCTATTGATTGAGAGCTTTCTTTTTAATATTGCCCCTTTTTGGTTTTGTTTGGTTACAGGGAAGTTATTGGTATCCGAAATTATGTATACGGATAGGTGACTGTTCAGAAATGATTAGGTTACATAAAATCGGTTTTCCTGTTTTTAGTCTAAAAGAGGCTCTTTTAACCGCTCTTTTATCGATCAATAATAAAACACAACCCACTTTCACTGACCAGTCTAGAAATAAATTTGGGGTAAAACATGAAATACTTATATACTAAGAAATTATTGTATTTCTTGGTCGATAAACAAATGGCAATCGTAAAGAGACTGCGAGCGGATCAGGTCAACCGACTAGTCCGAACAACAAAAGACTACGCAGAATTAAAAAACAAGAAAATAACAACAATCGACCCAATACTACGCGTAGGAAAAAACATCTATCCCACACTAACCAATAGAGAACTAATTGAACTCAGCCAAACAGCCCTCAGAATAATACTCAACGAAGTAGAAGCACCAACCTATCAGACAACCTTATTCGCCCACATATAGAGCTCCTTAGCTTTCTCCACGTTATCCTTATCACTTCTAAAATCATCAACCGGAGTCTCCAGTATCAATGGTTTTTCCCTAAATGAGCTTGATAAGAAGTTGAGGAATCCTTTCTCACCAATATTGCCTTCTCCAATGTGATTGTGGCGATCCATTCTTGAGCCCAGTTCGCCTTTGGAATCGTTAAGATGAACTACCTTGATTTTATCCATGCCAATGTTTGACTCAATCTCATTAATCGTATCCATTAGCCCCTTTGGACTTGTAATATCATATCCTCGGGCATAGGCGTGACAGGTATCAAAACATACACCAACATGGTCTGTTGAGACCTTCTCGATTATCTCTCCTATCTCAATGAAGGTTGAGCCTGTCTCGTTGGTTTTGCCTGATGTGTTCTCAAGAAGAATCATTGGATGCTTATCAAGTCCAGATACAGCCGTATTAATTGCGTTCACAATCTGTTTCTGGCCCTTTACCTTGCCTTTTCCTAGATGACTACCTAGGTGAGTTACCAAGTAAGGTATCTCAAGCATGTTACATCTTTCAAGTTCAAGTCTGAGAGTATCAATAGACCGTTTGTATGGCTTTGGATTCGATGAACTAAGATTCGGAAGATAAGGCATGTGACTAACAGCTGGGCTGATCTCGGTTTTTCCAATTTTTTCCTTGAAAGCAGTTACCTCTTCTTCAGAAAGTTCTCTTGCTTTCCACATCCTAGGGCTTCTTGTGAAAATCTGGAATGTGTTACACCCAATCTCTGATGCTCGATCTACTGCTCTATCGATACTATCTGCGATTGAGACATGACAGCCTATTTTCATCTACATTAATCAGGAGTTGTAAGATAAAAAGAATAGAAAAAATAGGAGATTAGGCGTACTTCTTAATAGCCTTCTCTAGGATACCCATACCGGTCTCAAGTAGATCATCATCGATGATGAGCGGTGGATGTAGCCTAATGGCATTGTTATACAGTCCTGCCTTTAGAGTCATCAAACCATTTTGTAGACACTCTTTCATAACAGCGCTACTAGTCTCACTATCTGGCTCCTTGGTCTTGCGATCCTTTACGAACTCCAAGGCTAGCATTGGACCTAAGCCTCGTACATCACCGATCTTTGGGTATTTCTCTTTGAACTCATCTAGCTGTTTTCTGAGCTTCTTACCCATCTTCTCTGCGCGCTCTGGGATTTTCTCCCTCTCCATGATCTCAATTACTTTGAGAGCTGTCGCACATGCGATTGGGTTACCACCATAGGTACCACCTAGGCTACCTGGGTAAATATCTCCCATCAATTCCTCGCTGGCAACAACTGCGCTAAGAGGCAAGCCGTTTGCGATTGCTTTCGCCATGGTGATTACATCAGGTACGACACCATAGTGCTCGATGGCGAACATCTTGCCTGTCCTGCCGAAACCTGTCTGGACCTCATCTACGATTAGCTTGATGTCATAGTGGTCACAGAGCTCTTTGAGCATGGGGTAGAAGTTCTTGGGTGGGTCAATGAATCCGCCCTCACCCTGTATACCCTCAACTATGATTGCGCCAACTGTTTTAGGGTCTACCTGTGTCTTGAAGATGCTGTGCTTGATGTGCTCGATAGCCATCTTTCCACATTCTTCTTTATCGGTTGTTCCCCATGGACACCTGTACGCATATGGGAATGGTGTGAAGTAGACGCCGGGTACAAATGGACCTAAGCCGATCTTGTATGGGTCAACCTTACCCGTCAGGGTCATAGCCATATAGGTTCTGCCGTGGAAGCTGTTCTCGAAGCTGATGATGTTTGGGCGCCCAGTTGCTTGACGTACAATCTTGACTGCGTTCTCAACAGCCTCAGAGCCGCTGTTTAGCATCAATGCACGTTTCTTGTGGGTACCTGGTGTGATCTCACAGAGTTTCTTCGCTAAGTCAATGTATGGTTTGTAGTTTGCGACGTGTATGCAGCTGTGAATGAGTTTACCTGCCTGATCACTGATTGTGTCAACAATCTCTTGTGTACAGTGTCCTAGGCTGGTTACTCCAATACCAGAAGTAAAGTCAATTAGGGTGTTTCCGTCAACGTCCTCCAAAACCGCACCATGTGATTTGGCGATTGTAACTGGTTGAACGAGGTATACACCTGCTGGGACGTACTCGTTCCTCTGGTTTATCAATTCCTGGCTCTTGGGACCAGGTATTGGTGTGACAATGTTAGGAACCTTTGTCATATTCCATCGGGATACAGTATCGTATTAGGTTAATAACCCTAACGAATTACGTTATTTCCTCTATATCCGGTTCCTCTGTTTTAGGTGGATCACGGATAAAGAAGAGTATTATTGGAATAGATAGCATCTCCAGTATGCTTCCACCTAGCAGCAACAAGTCAGGGTTACTATCATATAACCAGCCTCCCAGAGCCGGGAACGGTAACCCTATGACACCAGACACCGTACCCATAAAGCCCATTACTTTAGCCCTATCTCTGCTTGGTACTATATCTGCAACCAATGCTTGCCATGCTGGTCCGCCCATATAACCTCCACCTCTGAGCCTTCCTCCGCCGAGTCCGCCTGCGAAACCGATGACTCCGTAAGCCCATAGTAGCTGATTATAGTCTTTGAAAAGGTATAGGCTTAGGCTGTCGAATGGTCCTAGTCCTCTTGCGAGAAGTATGAAGGGGAATCTTCCGTACTTGTCTGCGAGTGTTCCGCTGATCATGTATAGTGGTACTGAAATTAGCATGGCGAGGCTCTGTAGGGTACCGTATTGAGTGTTTGTTAAGCCCACAACATTGATGGCATATGGTGTGAGGAATGTCCAAGTTGTTCTCATGGCGATTCCACCCATTACTGCTACTGCTAGCATTGCGTAGATGGTTCTTGGTTGGCGTCTGAAGGTATTTATAACATCCTTGTTGAAGGGGTTCATGCTCTGATTTTTCGCTTCTTCAGTAGCTAAAGTCTCTTTGAGTACAACTTGGCGTGTAACCGTGATTATTCCCATGGCTACTGTAAACATCAATAAACCATAACGGACCGCCTTACCTAGACCAAGCAAATCGAAATAGTATCCACCGACTATGGGCATGAAAATCTGAGGTATACTGGTAAACATTCTGTAAGCACCGAACCCAGCGGCTCTATTCTTCTTAGGAATACTCTCACTGATTAGAGCGTTAAACGCTGGACCATACAAACTGGCGATGGACATCATAATTATACCGGGTACAACCATCTGCCAACTCCTAGCCAAAAACATGATGAAAGGCGCAACAGTCCTAACAGCACTACCAAACACGATAACCTTCTTTCTTCCAATCTTATCCGCGATAACTCCACCGGGAAGCTGGAAAAGGATCTGACTAGTGTTTTGAATTGTCGCCAAAATGCCAACAATGGTTGCAGGGGTGCCTAATCCGCCTTCATCGACTGGTGTAATGAGGTATAGGCTCCACCATAAGTCCCATAGGCTGTTGAAGACTTGGTATAGCATGTTTGTTGTGCCGATGGCGAGGATGTTTTTGTTCGAGAATACTGTTCTGAATGTTGATGCCACAGTTTTTCTACCTGGTACTATTGTTCTAGTATCCCGTGTCATTGTCGGTTTTCCACTAAAAAACCTTTGTAATAGTACATAGACCTGTAGCGTCAGGATAGTCTATTCTTCAGCTGTCTCTGGGTCGCGGATAAAGAAAATGACCAATAATACTTGAATAAGAGAAGCTACCGCGACACCATACCAAGGATAAGCAGGATTCAGCTCATACATTACACCGCCAAGTAAAGAAGAAACCATAACCGGGATAACAAAAAGATAACCTAGACCCGGACCACCTGTACCTCCTCCTGCTGCACCTACAAGCACGGTACCGCGCCCAACAGCGGACATAACCTTACCTCGTATATCTCTGGGGGTATAATCCGCCATTAGAGCCGAGCTAGCGGGTATGAACATTGAGCCTGCGATTGCAGTCCCCAGTCTTATTAATAGAACAGTTCTGAAATTGGTTGCAAAAACGAGTGCTGGTAATGTTAATAGCGAGATAATTGTGGCTCCTAACAGGGTTTTTGTTCGTCCAAGTTTGTCTGCTAAGATGCCGCTGGGTATGGTTAGTATGACTTTGAGAACTGACTCATAGACAAGTATTATGCCCCAGTTTACCTCGGATAACTCGATGATCTCGGTAACGTAAACTACCCAGAATGGGCTTGATATCCCGTTACTGATAAACCCAAGCAAGACAACAAAACTGAGAGCCTTCACGCTTCTTGGGATAGTACGCCAAAGCTCAGGAACCCCAGAGTAAGTATCTTTCAATATTGTAACTACGTTTGGCATACTGCTCAGTGGATGTACTTCACCTACTTCTTTTAGTTTGAAATAGACTAGTAGGGCTGAAACAATGTATTGAAGCCCAAATATGCCGTAGAGAATACGCATCCCAAGCTCCACTCCATACAAGACCAAGACAGAGGCCGCGATATACGGACTTAACAAAGCAACAGCGTTCGACAAACCGGTCATCAAGGAAATTCCGATACCACGATTCTGTGGCTCAAGACTATCAGCTAACATGGCTGAAGTAGGTGGAAAACTAAACACCATGAATCCTTGAACGAGAGCCCCTAATGCTATCCATTCCCAGCTCGGCGCAAAAACGTATAGCACCATACTGAATCCACTGAGAATATCAGCTAACGCGATTAGTTTAACACGGCTAATTCTATCTGTCAAATATCCCGCGATAGGGAAGACAAATAATCCAGCCAAGGGGCGAACACTGTTTACTAGCCCTATCTGGCCACTGGTTCCACCCACCTTACGTATGAATAGACTAGCGTATGTTAGTACCATTCTTCTGAAGAACATTCCGATTACCTGTCGGATCATGAGAATGGTTAAATTACCTCTCATGAAGCCGAATCTGTCACGGATGTCCTCGATTAAGTTCAAAACGGAACCACTAGGTATCTATTGTACATAAGTTAACTGGTAAACTCAAGAAGTTAGATATTCTTCAATAAAATCACATAACAGCATGCCATTTATTGAAAAATGCGACTGAGTATCTTTCATAAGTTCTACGCAGTTGAAGACTTGATTATCAACTATATTGTAGACACTACATGTTCCCATTAACGAGTTTATTTTCCCTAAGGGTCTGAGGAATAGGATTAGGTCACCGTTTTCAAATTGCCCCAAGTTCTGTAGCTCTAATCTTCTTATATAGACTATCTCACCGCATTTACCCTTGTAGACAACATCAACGTGTATTTCTACTAGATCTGAGTCTGACTCCAAATCTAGAAAGTATCCTCTAATAACTAGGTTTGAGAGATTTCGTAGGTCAGTTATTGATGTGGGAATACCTGAATCACTGTTTTTAGTGTGTGACTCTGGGAATTGAAATGATAAAGCGGTCAAACAAATCAATAAGAATACTAGTAAGTCCTGTTTTTTCATCTAATTCCCCAGATTGAAGTCATCTAATGTGCAAGGGTCATGCAGTCCATTTGTTAAACTTTTAAAATCCTTATCAATAACCCCAATGCTATAGACAACGTCATTGTTTATCACGAAAAAGCCTCGGTTAACATCAATTACCCTTGTCTCGAGCTTGTTTTTAGATAGAAACAGTATGACTTCACACTGCTCAAGCTCCTCCTCAGATAAAGTTGGTGAATGTATATTCAGAAACCCCTTGTTTGCTGTAGATACTTCTATGAACGCTTCACATGTGCCTTTCCATACTTCAAGCACCTCTACCTGATATGTTGCGTCAACAGTATTCTGGTAATATATCTCGATGTTTACTGGTTTGCCTCTGATTACTAGATTTGACTCGGAGTACAAATCCGCGATAGTTTCACAGCTGTAAACTGGGTCTCCACCGCTCGATATTATTTCACTTGGATAATCCGCTGAAGCGTTAAAGATCAAGATCCCGGATAATATTAGGAACGCGGAAACTAGAAGACCATCACGCATAATTGAACTTTAGAAAAACTAGATATAATAAATTGTATGTAATAAAAAGAAAATATTATTGGATGAAGAGAGCCAACACGGCTTTCTCTGTATGCATCCTGTTCTCGCCCTCATCAAACACGGCGCTCTGTGGACCCTCAATGACGCTGTTAGTCATCTCTTCTCCACGGTAGCCCGGTAGACAATGCATGAATATCGCGTGCTTGTCAGCCATAGCCATTGTCTCATCGTTTACCTGATACTTGGCGAATGCCTTCTTGCGCTCCTCGATATCCTTGTGTCCCATGCTGTGGAATGTGTTTGCGTAGACAACATCTGCTCCAGTGAATGCTTCCTCAATGTCGTCGGTTACAACCATCTGGGTACCTCTGTCGGCTGCGTTCTCGGTGGCGAACTTCATAATCTTCTCATTTGGCGCCCATCCTTTGGGTACTGCGACATACATATCCATACCCATTAAGCTGCTACCAACCATCAAGCTCTGGCATACGTTCCATGGGTCACCAACGTAGGCTACCTTCAATCCCTTGAGGTGTCCTTTATGTTCACGCATGGTAAGCATGTCGGCTAAGCCTTGGCATGGGTGGGTTAGGTCGGTTAATGCGTTGATTACTGGGCTGTCCATGTACTCAGCGTACTCTTCAGCGACATCTTGTCCATAGGTCCTCAGCACCAATCCATCACAGTACCTGTCTAGGATACGGGCTGTGTCCTTGATGGGCTCGCCACGTGCTAGCTGCATCGTCTGGGGTGTGCTGTAGAAGCTCTGCATGCCTAGATGGGCGATGGCTGCTTGGAAGCTGAACCTTGTTCGGGTGCTGTGCTTCTCGAATACCATGGCGACTGTTCTGCCTGCAAGGTATTCGTGGCGCTGCTTCATCAAGCGCTGGCGTTTGAAGTCAGCGGAGACATCAAGAATGTATTTGATCTCTTCTGGTTTCCAGTCCATAAGAGTAAGATAGTCTTTGCCCTGGAAACGGTCTTTCATACTCATTTCGGTCCCTGATATAGACACTGATTAAAGGTTTAATATTATCGGCTGATCCGCGTAGAACAAAAAAGACGAGAAGTGTCCCAGAAACGACAATTATTGTTAAGAGTTGTTTTGCTTTTCCTTGAATGCCTTGGATTTACGATAACGTTCCTCAAGGAATTCTTCGCCTCTGAATAGGGCTACCATGTCGTTGCTTGCGAGTCTGAGGTATGTCTTGCTTGATAGGTCTTTGATGGCCCGGTGGTGACGTTTCTCGTCGTCCCTCCACAGCTGCAGCAAGCCTTTAAGTCCCTTGTTTTCATCTACCCACGCCTTGCCTAGTATCTTGTTAGCGTTATCCAGTGCCTGTTTTTCTAGTGCAAGGTGTTTTTCCAGTGTCTCGGCTAGGGGTTTCTTGTCTTCTATGAATACTTCTTGACCTTCTATGATCTCTATTGCTGCTTCTAGTATGTTGATGTGACGCTGGCTGTCCAGTCTGAACATCTGCATTACTCGTTTCATGGCGCTATTATCCGAGTCTCTTTCCTGTTTCTCGTATAATCCAATGAGTTCTCCCTCAACCTTGAGTTGCCCTCGTAACATCTCAACGGCTTCTTGTTTGGACTCCTGGTCTCTATCTGCTATCATGAATATTTGTGGGGAATGAGTTTATTTCAAGGTAATCTAAAAACAAGGTTACCTGTGGGCATCAAGGAACGTATTGATGACCCTGAGTATTGGACCCGGCTCCCATGAATAACAGCCAAGATTATGCCCATACATAGGCATGTAAACATGATGAACATCAGGTATACGCTCTAACGCGTACTCCACCTCATCATCCGCCAGTATACCGCCCTTATCCATGTTCGCCTGAATCAGTAACACGGGACACTGGATGTCTCTGATAAGCTCTGAGTCGTATCCAGTAGTTACCTCATCAAACACAGTGTCATCTTCTCCACCATTCGCCCAAGGATACAGTACCTTTGGGTCAAGATTTCTGAGATAGAGCGCTTTATTGAGTACCGAGATATAATCCAGTCCGTCGCCGTAGGTTCCGGGTTCGCGCCAAGGGATATTGATGGGCATATCGGCTACCTCTTGGACAAACTGGTTCAAGGGTACCTGTTTGTTTGCGAGTTTCATCCATCCACTCCAGAAGGTATGATAGTCTGTCATTACCTTGCGTACCCTCTCAAGCTTGATATTGGCATCTCCAAAGATCAAGGCCTTAACCAAGTCGGGTCGTTTGGCCGCCACCATCAATGAGACCATTCCTCCGAGCGCCGTACCATATATCGTGGTTTTTTCACCGATTATTTCCTCGATGAATCCAATTGTATCGCTGATGTGGTCAATGTATCTGTAAGGAGGAGTGTGGCTTGATGCGCCATGACCTCTAAAGTCCAGTGCGTAGACATGGTACCGTTGAGACAGCCAAGGCATCAATGGCTGGAAGAATTGCCATCTGTCAGTCAATCCATGAAGAAATAGTATTGGTGGTCCAGCGTCTGGTCCCTCAGCGTAGTTTAGCGTGAGCTCGTCTTTTTGGTAGGTTTTCTCGGTTAGCATACTGGTATTGGCATAACTATGGTTGATAAAAGCTATTGCTCCCTGAACTCTGGCTCCTTCAAGATGAGCAAGGAAGCAGCGCCACCAACGGCCATTAACGTCATGGCTATCTGGAATGGTGCCCGTATACTCATGTTCTGGTAAACCAATCCACCGAGATAATTACCGCCACCATAAAGAATGCTCCAGCTTATCTCAAGCAAAGCATGATACCTACCACGATGCTCCTTGGGGCAGTAATCAGTAAACAAGGCAGTCCAAGCAGGCTGACCCACAGCCGCCGCCAAAGTAACCAATAATCTAGTAATCATCATACTGAGATAGCCACCGCTATGGATGAAAAGCCAATACGAGATTGGCCAAGAGACCATTGATGCTTGTACGAATCTCACCCTACCTTTCTCATCCGAAGGGGAGGCTACCACCAGCATCGTGATACTGTAAACGAGGGTTACTAGACTCATCACTAAGCCCCACTGGGACCCTGATACTTGTAGAGAATCTGTTGCATATGTTACAAAGTATGGCTCAGCTAGACCCAGTGCCAATGTGAAAATAAAGTCTAAAGCGATGAAATTAGCTGCTTGCCGGTTCAAGCTAAGTAGAGTTGCTTTGAAGTCACTGATTAACTCAGTAACTCTATTTCTTTCCTGTGCAATTTCCTCCTTCGTATCTAAGGTTTCTTTGATGTATCTCTGCCTCATATACGCGGATATAGCGCCTAGCGTAAATACGGCAATATACCCCCAACGCATCGCAATTCTCAAACCATACCTGTCCATGATCATACCGAATATTGAAGGAGATAGCACACCAGTTAGAGTTGGTCCTACTCTCCAGAGTGCAAACCCCATTGAACGGTTATCAGGGGTAGTTGAATCGCTAAGCAGCGAAGACATTGATGGCTGTCTTAGCCCCATGAATAAGGCCTCTAAAATCGCGGCTATCACAAGAAACCGATAGTCTGGAGCAAATGCTCTAATCAGGGCTACACAGGATAGAAGATATGTCATTGTGTAGAGTATCTGTTTTCGTCCCACCTTGTCTGTAAGGTATCCTCCCAAGAGCATTGGTACGATCTGAACTAGTGCCTTGACACCCAGTATCTTGCCTATCATGGCGTAGTCTCCGCCAAGCTCAAGGACATATAATGCGTAGAATGGGGCTGTCATGTTTCCGGATATGGACCAGAGCGCAGAGCTCACTACCATTACTCCGAGGTTTCCGTGCAATGCGGACTTGATTTTCTCAGTTAAATGCGACACATAAGCCACCCGTTGGTTGCTGTTGGTCTCAGTTATGGGAACATCTAGGGGCTGAGCTTAAAATTAGTTAACTCTGCTGAACATATGTTCCACGACCAGCCGTCTAAAACTTTGATCTGTTATTTAAAGATAACTAAAAGAAAATAGTGGAATCACAGCATCCATCTTACATGTGACGCCATGCCACGAGTCTTCATCGCCTCAACAAATAGCAGCGAGTCGGCGTAGATACGTGCATCAATAGCTTCAAGAGTCTCTGGGCGCACTGATCCGATTCTTTGATGGAATAAACTCAACTCACGGATCGTATACTTTCCAAAGGTTTCTTCATCGGATACTCCTTCTTTACCGTATGTTTCGATTACCCACGTGTATATATCACTGTATAGCTCGGGTTCAAACAGCTTGAGAACATCAAATACTATGTTTTGCCAGTATGTCGCTATGTTGCCTTTGAGAATATCTCCATGAGGAAACATGGATTTGATGTACTCTAATGGAGTGCCTGTGATTCCATGTTGGGCGATCTTCACATCGCTACCCATATCCTTGAGAGTCTTCACAATGGCTTTTGTCTGGTCTATATCTATTGATACTTGATTGGTTTGTACCCCATGTTCATCGTAGACGTTGCCATGTGTGGAGCCATTTGCGATAGCCAAGACATGAGGATAAACGCCTGAGTTATTCAGTGCCTTGATAAATACAGTAGCCTCCTCAGTGCTAGTAATCACCATGCCGTTACTATCCTTAACACCAATCTCCCCTACCTCAACCTCCAAACCATAGCTTCTATCACCCATCTGCTCATCGATATAGTGCGATAACTCGATTGTTGCATCAATATTGGGTTTTAACCGATCATAGACTGTCTCTCCCTCAAAGTTGAACAAGTGTGAGGCATCAACAGCGAATGAAGTGAACCCTGACTCGACTTGAGCCTTTATCAGTTTCTTTATGTCTGCTATTTCTTCTCGGGTACCTGTTTTTACGGATATATGGTCGGCGTGGAGACTCCAAGCATCAAACTCTACCTCTGCTGCAATCTGCTTCATACGTGAAGCAAACTCGTCAATGTTGATTCCTATGTATCCATCACTGAGATTGCACTCTGCTTTTGCTATCTCAATGATAAGCGGTGAATTCGTATCTTTCGCTGCCTTGAATATGGCATGTGCTGTGAATGGTATGCGTATGTTGCATGCCGGAATTATCAGGGGCTTATCTACTAATGCTTTAAACATGGTTGAGCCAGATATTGGCTCGTATCGTGTTGTACTCATCTAGTTCATCAGCTAGCTGCGTTCGCCGGAGAACAACTGAAGCAAGTCATAGAACTGTGTCTCAAGTTTTCTGTTTACTCCAGTTGCTTTATCCAAGGTAACGGGTTCAATCTGGTTTCCCTTTAACGCAACCATATAACCGAACTTGTTTTCTGAGATCAACTCAACTGCCTTGACACCGAGACGGGTTCCAAGTACACGATCAAATACAGTAGGTGAACCACCACGCTGAATATGTCCAAGTATAACCGCCCTAGTAGGTATACCCATTCTTTCCTTGATCTCTTTCTCCAGATAATGTCCGATACCACCTAACTGTACATGCCCAAAGGCATCGACTTCCTTGTTACGCAACGCAAGATCATCTTTCTCCTCAGGTTTTGCGCCTTCAGCGACAACAACAACTGCGTTATCTTGTCCTGAGTCAAATCTTCTCTGCAATGTGGCGCATACATCTTCTATGCTGAATGGTACTTCAGGCACTAAGGTACAGTCTGCTCCACCAGCTAAGCCACCATAAGCAGCTATCCAGCCCGCGTGCCTCCCCATAACCTCAACAATCAGTACTCTGCTGTGACTCTCAGCTGTGCTTCTACACCTCTGAACCGCATCAACAACAATATTCACCGAGGTATCGAAGCCTATACAGAAATCCGTGGCGTTTAGATCGTTGTCAATGGTCTTTGGTATACCAACAACCTTGACACCGTTCTTGTATAACTCGGCGGCGACTCCAAGGGTATCATCTCCACCGATAGCCACCAAGGCGTCTAGTTCGAGATCTTTCATGTTCTGTTTGATGATCTCGATGCCGTTCTCCATCTTGATGGGGTTTGTCCTGCTGGATTTGAGCATGGTTCCACCTTTTTCGAGGATACCGTGAACTGACTCGAGTGTGAGTGGTCTGACTTCTTTTTCCAGTAAGCCTTTCCAGCCGTGTCCTATTCCAGTTACGTTATATCCGAGGCTGATGGATTTTGTAACGACAGCCCTGATAGCTGGATTTAGTCCGGGGCAATCGCCTCCACCTGTTAAAACACCTATATTCATTTCAGTTGAAACAAGAGTCAAGACCGCTATAATTCTTGCCCTCTAATCTTCAATGGGCAACATTGTTTTGTATAGTATTTTTAATCCAATGTTTTTTCAACTATGGTAAATCAATTATATTGAGAATAATTGACGACTTTTTTCCATTTCAGCGATTTTCACATACTTCCCGAAAAAGGAATGACACGCACTGAAGGCGATCCATGTGAAAAGATAGAACGAGTAATTAAATTGGCCAAGGATACAAACATCAAACCAGCTTTCTCGATAATCACAGGCGACATATCTCAAAATGGATCAACTTCTGGATACGAGATCGCCAAAGACTATTTCGCTCAGATTGAGTCTCTTGGAGGCCCAGTTTTACCGGTGATGGGAAACGTTGATGAAAGAACTAGATTCCATGAAAATCTCTTAAAGGGAACCAAGTTGGAAAACGGCTCCTCATGTTACTATAGTGTAATCGCTGATGGAATTCGAGTAATTGTATTAGACTCCCAGAACCCAGATGATCACACTGGAATACTAGATGAAAAACAACTGAGCTGGCTTGAGAAAGAACTAGCGCTTCAACATGAACCTACTCTGATAGCTATGCATCATCCAACATTCGCGTTACATCTACCAAATGGAAGAAAACACATAGTGTGTGACAGACACAGCATGGCTAGGTTTCAAGATATTGTTAGGAGATCAAATGTCAAGCTTGTTTTATGCGGACATTTACATCAGAGCCTCTATGTCGAAAGCAATGGAATAAAATACCTTGTTGGAGCTGCGGCACTATCGGAATCCCATATCGAGATGCATAACGCTAACATCTATGATTCACTGGGATTCAATCAGGTTACTATCGATGGAGCCCACATTAACATAAAACCAGTGATCTACACCAAAGAAAGAAAACTACTCATAACAAAAAAAATCTGACTCTAGTTTATTGCATAAATTTATACCCACAAAATAAACTGGTTTCCCATGTTGAAAGAAACTGCTTGGAACTGGATTGATAAAAACCAAGATGAATTAATCAAAGTATCAGACAAAGTCTGGGACTACGCCGAGTATGGTCTACTTGAAGAGAAGAGCAGCAAGCTCATCGCAGATACCCTGAAGAAACACGGTTTCCGGGTAACCCATGGAGTAGCGGGAATGCCAACAGCAATAACCGCTGAATGGGGCTCGGGTAAACCAGTTATAGGATTCATGGGCGAATACGATGCTCTCCCCGGTATAAGCAACGAAGCAGTACCAAAGCTCGCTCCAATCAAGGACAAAGCATTCGGTCATGGCTGCGGTCATAACATACACGGCACCAGCGCCATGAGTGCAGCTATAGCTACACGTTACGCCCTTGAAAAGAATGGACAAAAAGCAACCATCAGGTTCTACGGTACACCCGCTGAGGAAAACTATCAAGGCAAGATATTCATGGTCGCTGCTGGGTTATTCGATGATGTTGACGCCTGTCTGAGTCACCACCCCGGAAGCTTCAACGTAGCAAGCCTATCCAGTAGCACCGCAACGATTCACGCCAAGTTCAATTATTATGGTAAGACTGCGCATGCAGCGGCTAACCCAGAGCAAGGACGTAGCGCCTTGGACGCTGTTGAACTGATGAATATTGGTGTAAATTATCTCAGGGAGCATATTATCGAGAAAGCCCGCATCCACTATGTTATTGAGGCAGGTGGTGGACAACCAAACGTTGTTCCTGATTATGCACGTAGCTGGTATTACGTGAGAGCACCTGAGATAGACCAGCTGGAACATGTCTACAACAGGGTCGTGAAGATCGCTGAAGGAGCAGCGCTCATGACAGAGACAAGGCTTGAGATCGAGATGGATCGAGGCAGCTATAACAAGATACCAAATAAGGTACTCAGCCAAGTAGTCACAGCCAATATGCGAAAGGTCGGAGCACCAAAATACACAAATGAAGAGCTTGAGTTCGCCGCAGAGATCGCTAAAACATTCCCCAAGGAAAACAAACTAGAATCTCTAAGAAAATCAAAGATACCAAACTATGAGAAATACGCTGATGTCAATATCGTCAATGATATACTGGACCCATGGGATGACGGCGAGGTAAGCCCCGGCAGCACTGATGTGAGTCATGTTAGCTGGAAGACACCAACAATGGAATTCGGAACAGCATGCAACATTCTAGGCGCCCCCGGTCACAGCTGGCAATTCGTAGCAGCCTCAGGAAGCAGCATAGGGCATAAGAGCCTGTTATTCGCGGCCAAGACCATGACTGGTTCAGCCTTAGACCTCATCACTGACCCTAAACTCATCGAAGAGGCGAAGGAAGAACACAAACGTAGAATGCGGGGAAACAAGTATATCCCAGACACAGAGCGTAGACCACCACTCGAATTAGCAAAGCAGACAGCCGAGAAACTCAGTCAAAAAGCTTGAACCAGCTAATTATTTTTTTAATAAAAGAGGGGAATTAATCCCCTAATTGGATTTGAGTACAGGCATCTCTATGGCTGTCGGGTACTCAGTTGTTCTCCAGACACGTTGTGTTGCCTTGACGTAGCTCTCTGGTGGAGCATACATGATGTTTGGTACAAAGGTCTGGGGGTTACGGTCATACAGTGGGAACCAGCTTGACTGCACCTGCACCATTACCCTGTGACCCGGCTGGAAAGTATGAGATACATGGGGCAACGGGATACGGTACTCCAAGACCTTTCCTGATTCAATTGGCTTAGCTACAGCGTAGTTCTCACGATATCTACCACGAAGTATATCCGCTGAAAGCATCATCTGGAAGCAACCCAGCTTAGGGTTGATGGGCACCTCATCAGGATAAACATCAATGATCTTCACAACCCAGTCAGAGTCACTACCACTAGTCGATGCAAAGAGTTTCGCGACTGGTTGTCCCGCTACTCGTAATGGTTCCTCAAGGGGTTCTGTTGACCAGACTAGTACGTCTGTGCGTGTGGCTGTGTGTCGTTGGTCGTCTACCAGCCATTCACCCCATGTTGATCCATCTGCTCCGCTGGGTATTGTTGGTCTTTGTCTGTAGGGTACGGGTTTGGCTGGGTCTGATATGTACTCATCGTAGGCTTCTTTGGCTTTTGGTGGCGTGAAGCCGAGTTTTCCATCCGGCTGCGTGTAGAGGCTACGTGTCTCTGTCGTTGCTTTGTTTTGTTTAGGTGGCCAGTCCGAGTAGCCTTGCCAGATATTCGCCCCTGTCTCGTATGCGAGTACTCGTGGAGTATCAGGCTCCGACGCATCCATTAGATAATGATCTAGGAATGGCTGCATTATATTGCGTCTAAACCATGCACCAGTGTCGCCTATGTACTGCA
>Ga0272443_10002404_pt1 | contig 24035 bp, 17 predicted proteins | sample SSMAcet12_FD_193581 | JGI IMG/M metagenome (GOLD analysis project Ga0272443, IMG submission 193581) | Marine sediment archaeal communities from Little Sippewissett salt marsh, Falmouth, MA, United States - SSM-Acet-12 | ecosystem: Environmental > Aquatic > Marine > Wetlands > Sediment ...
CTCTCTGTTTTTTCTATAATTTTCTGCTGTTTTGCCGCCAGCAAATCATACCTGAAAGCAATAGACTGCTGGGGACCTTCCAGGCCTTCTGCTCCCCATCCGCTTATCTTTCCTCCACCGGTAGGCCCGAGGGGATTTTCCCTGCTGGTATCCTCTATTTCGCCGGGTTCGAGATTGTCAGGAGTTAGCCTTGCAGGCGTTCTGCGCCCTCCTTTACCTGTAGCCGTTTTTTCCACCATTTCACCGTAACTCCGGCCTGTCCTGCCTTCGCCGCTCCTGCCACCTATTTCCTGCTGGTTGGGCATGAGGTTTCCGGTTACGCCCTTGGCGCTCATATTGCTGATTGGTCCGTCCATGGCTCCCCATCCCGCGCCCTTATCAAGGCTGTCCATCCAGCTGCTCGTTATATCTTCTATCTCCTCCTTCATCTCGTCTTCCTGCTCTATAAGCTCTCCAATGATATCCTCAAGCTCATCGGGAAGAAGAGCTTCCGGAACATCGTAATCTTTTGACGGCTCTTCCATGTCCCACTTGATATAATCGGGGAATTCGGCCATCCATTTTTCAAGGTTTGATGTTATTTCCTCTGCCAGCTCCAGGCCCGTCTGAGATTCGGCAACTGCCATATGTATGGCCTTTTTTTTAAGGTTTTCGTTGGAACTCTGAATATGGGCAAGCATTTCAACCAGCTCGTCGGCAAGGGTAAACTCTCCTTTTGTCTGGGAAGCCATTTTATGCAGGTCGTCCACCATCTTCTGAAAAAACTCTTTCCACCTGTCCTGGGATTCAATAATATCGTCAATCTTCCCCTGCCCGGCAGAAAGGTCCTGCCTTTTGTCAAGCCTTTTGGCCGCTTCTATTATCTTCTTCTCCTCCATGATAAAGTTTTCGAAGGTTTTTTTAACAGCCTCCGCCCGCCTTCCGAATTCTTCGGGACCCTCCTCTTTTTCTCCCTTTGCCCCGTACCTTTTCCGCCCGGAAGGATAGATGTAATAAACGGACGAATAGCCCTTGTTGCCTGAAGGAGCATTGTCCGTACACCCGGCATAGTAGGCAACCGCCTCTTCAAAATTTCCGTCCATGCGTAAAGAGTGGGTAACCAGAACCTCTTTCTGCCCCCGAAGGGAAGACCTGTATATAACGGGGTCATCGGCCGAAAAACTGCCCTTCACCGCCTGCTTTCTTATCTCCAGCGAAGCAAGTCCGAAATCGTCTCCGCCCCTGACCTTCAAAATCAGCTCCTCTCCGCCGCTCAAATACGTGTCCACGCCCGGCTCCATGAACTCAACATGAGGAATGCGGTCGAAAAAGAGGTTAAACCTTTGCCTGGAGGTTTCCCTGTACTCTCCGGAAAGCGTGTCGTAATACCTGAAGCTGTATAGCGTTGCATTATCCGCCTTGAAACTGAAAATATGCTTTTCTCCCCTGCCGCTGCTTTCAATGGTTTTGCCCGGCCCGAGAAGAAGGGAAGCCTCTTCAACGGGGTTGGAAAATACCGCTTCAACGGTAATGCCGGAACCGTGCAAAACCGTTATATCTCCCGGGAACTCTTCTTTCCTCGACTTCTTCAAGCCCGTATATGAAGGGTACTCACAGGTAACAAAAAGCTTCTCGAGGAAAGTCTTCCCTTTCACCTCCACTCTATACCAGTCGGTACTTTTCCTCCCGGCTCTTATCCTGTAGTAAAACCCCTTTCTCACTTCCGGGAAAAGGTATGAAAAAGAGCCTTTCCCTTCAAGAAGCTCTTTTACCGTATTCCCGCCGTTTTTTATCTCTATAAGTGGAATAAAGTCCCGCACCTTCATGTAAACATTGACCGTAAGGGACATCCCCTCTTCTATGGAGCAGTTTCCCGGTTCCACCCTCAGGAACCCGGCCGCCTCCCTTGCGGGGAAAAGGATTTTCATCAAGCCGTTGCGCGCGGACCGGGGATAAAAAGAAGAGTAAAGCAGGAAAAGGATGATGGAGAGAGCGGAAACCTTTTTGCAAAGGGCAAGTTTTTTGCGGCCGATGGAAGCAGATGGGTCCGTCTTATCAACAAGCTTTGCCGCCTTATCCTGCAACAGGCCTGTAAAATGGCCGGGAAACATGGTATCCCCCCTCAGCTGCCAGGCATTGATAAGGTGCGAATCTAACCCCGGGAACCTCCTCTCGAGAAGCAGGGCAAGGTCGTCATAAGGCATTTTTCGCCAGCATGTTACGCCAAGATAAAACCTGAAGGAAAGAACCGCAATGGCTGCGAGAAGAAGAATCCTTGCCGCAAAAATCCCCTTTATCCCGAAGAAAAAAATCCCTTCCATGAGGAGAAAAAGGAGTAAAAAGGAAAAGAGAAGGGCGAGAGAAAGAAAAAATGTCTCGCTGACGTTCTTTCTCTTTTCGAGAAACCGGTAATAATCCATGTATTCCCTTATCTTCTCAATCCGTTTTCCGTCCATACCCGTTCTCCCACTGCGCGCCTGCCCGGCGGCGCAGGTGCCAGGCGATATTCAGCATGGCAAAAAGCAATAATATTGCATATCTTCTTGAAACCTGAGTCAAGGCAAGGTTCCTGGCCGTATATTTTTTTTCCTTTTTTATCATCCCTTTTAACACTTCGATATCCTCAAAAGGCACGTATGCCCCTCCCGACTCTTCGGCAACCTGTTTCAGGAAGGCTTCGTTTCTGCCCGTTTCCATGAACTCGCCGCCTTCTTCCATTACAAGTATCGGAAGAAAATTCCTTTTCCCTTCAGAGACAGCCTCCATGATGTGTATGCCCTTTTTTTCCGGGATAAAAAACGCCTTCAAGTCATTCACTGCAACGGGATGCACCTTGCCTCCCGGAGTTCTCAGGAAGGCTTCAAAAGGCTGTCTCTTACCCTCCTTTTGATAGCTGAACGAAACTTCAACCTGTTCCCCCGGGGCGCAGTAATTTCTGTCCGTGCGAATTTCCGGCAGGGTTTTGCCGATGCCGAGAGAATCTTCAGGAGTCCACATGTACCTGATAAGCCTTCCCCAGAAAAACCGGTATGCATTCTTTTCCTCTTCGCTTCCGAACATCCAGCGCCAGGTATCGTCAGTGGCCACGAAAATACTCCTGCCGCCTTCAGCAGACAGTTTCAATCCCGAAAGAACATACGGCAGCCTCTCTTTTTCAGCGGCAAGAAGAGAAACCGCAGCCCTTTTAACCCCGTAAACATTATTTGCCCTCGAAAGGGAGGGGAAACCTTCTTCCCTCCCGCTGAAAACCGGCAGGGTTCTTCCTTCGCCTGTAATTTGGGGCATGAACCTGCCCTCCGATACCTTCTGTTCTTCCCCGCTGAAAAGCACGGGAACAACCTCTTCGAGTTCTGTATCCTTCACGCCTTCCAGAAAATTTTCACCGCCCAGGAAAAGAAGGCTTTTGCCTTTTACTTCAAAAAAGTCCCTCAGGTTCTTTCTCTGGTGCGGGGTAAAGGAAGAAAAGCCTATGTCTCCCATGATTATTATACTGAATTTTTCAAGAAACTGGGTATCCGCGAAAATATCGGCAGGCGCTTTTGCCTTTTTTTCTCCGGCATACTGGAAGATGTTTTCTCCCACCCTGACAAGAAAAACGGGCGACAGGTTGGGATTGCTTTCTATGAACCTCTTTAAAAACTTGTATTCCCACCTGAGGCTTCCTTCTACGTAAAGCATGTTTATCCGGGGAGAGACTGCCCTCACAAAAACAGGCATGGCATTGTTGGCATTTATTTTCTCTTCCCCCGCATCGACCTTTACCTCGTAGATTTTCTGCCCGGCCGGCAGGGCAGGAATTTCAAAGACCACCCTACGTTCTGTCCCCTCAAGAAAAACTTCTTTTTCCTGGATAACCCGGCCGTTTTCCTCCAGGACTACTCTTTTCCTGCCGCCGTCAAAACCTGACTGGCGGATAAAAACCTCTATCCTTGCAGATTCTCCCGCATAAACGGGCGAATTTGACATGATTCCGGTTATACTTACGTCTTTAACCGTATCGCCGCCCATTCCCACGGCCAAGACCGGGGTTCTGAAGGCACCGGCGCAGGAAGCCATTTCGCCGACCCTGCTTTCCTGGCCGTCTGTAAAAAGGAGAACGGCCTCATAAACTCCGCCGGCAGTTTCATTTAACTCTTCAAGCCCGTCAAGGATAAGGGAAGCAAAGCCTGAAGGTTCGCCGTCGAGACCCTCTATTCCCTCTGTCTTCCTCAGTTTTTCCCCGGCGGTATAAAAAGTTACGTCGTATTCCTTTAAAAGCGGTTCAGAGGTGATATACTCAACTGCTTTTTCTATCCTTGTTTTCCCGTCATTTCCGGCAAGCCCCATGCTGAGAGAAGTATCAAGAAGAAGGCAGAGAGCAGCCTTCTCTTTATGTGCAACCCTGATTGAAATTTCCGGACGGAAAACAAGGGAAAGCAATAACAGGGCCGAAAGGAGATTGAGGGATAAAACCCCAAAGCCCCGGCCGCCTTGTATTCTCCTGCCGGCTAACCATACCGCAGAAATAAAGCCTGCCGTTGCGAGAAATATATAAACCGGCGGCATAACGTGGTTAAAGCTTATTTTAAACATTTTTTGACAACCTTCTTTCCCCCTGCGAATCTTCCACGGAAACCGTGGACATACTGCAAAACTCCACTTACCTTCCTTTTAGAGGCGGCTTTCCGGAAGCCGGGAAGAACGCTTCCTGTGGAAAAAACTGCTTAAGGCCGTTTCAAGAAGCAGCAAAAACAAGGCTGCGTTAAAAAGAGCGAAGGATATTTCCCTCGTCTTGCTTCTTTTCCCCAGGAATTCCCTCATCTTCTCCTTTGTAACAACGTTTACAGCCGCCCCGCCTGTTTTTCTCCCTATTTCCCCGGGGCTTATCCTTTCTAAATCCCCCTCTGCAGGGTCTATGTTGACAGGGATGACCTCTTCCAGCTTACCGTCTCCTTTCCAAAACTCCGCGAGCCAGAAACCCGGCATGCCGGGAACAAATAAGGCTTCACCTGAAATAGCCCTTTCAAACACGGTTTTTTCCCCGCCGGGAGAGAAAAAGGCGAAGGTACCTGTTCCCTGAGGCACCTTTATCCTGGCTTCTTCGCCCACGGTAAAAGTATCCGCCCCCTTTGGCGAAAAGTGCGTAAGCATATTACTGAGAAGAACGGGGAAGAAGGGGCGTAAATGGAGATTTGTCCAACCGTCTTCCGCGGGAAAAGCGAATAAAAAAACGCTTCCCTTCCCCTCTCTTTTCTCAACCAGGAGAGGAAGCCTTCCCGGGGTTTTCATGAGAACCTCTCCCGATATATCTTCAAGAAGAAAAAGCTGCCGGAAAAAAACGGCCCTTGTATGCTCAAAAACCGTATCTCTCAAAGGCAAAAAAAACGGGTGCAAATCCGATATCCATCCTATGCCGGGAGTATCCCTGAAAACCCTGGATGCCTTAAGCCCTGCAGGCATCAGATATCCTCCTTCAGCCGGCTGCCAGCTCGTATTGAAACCTGCAGGAACAACCCGGCTGCCCGGAAAACATACTATATTGCCTCCTTCCCTCGCGTAATAGAGGAGCCTTTGAATGAATTCCCCGGGAATACTGCCGCTTCCTGAAATGAAAACAGCTGAATAGGCTTCAGGAAAGATGCCTTTTAGCGCCGGAGAATCCAGAGGAACGTGGACAAGCTCTTTCCCTTCTCCGGCAGCAGCCTTCAACGCCTTTTTTATATAAAAGGTGCTGTCGGCACCATCTTCTCCCAGAAGAAGCACCTTTTCTCCTTCACTGCCGGCTGTAGAAAAATAGCAAACATTGTCTGCCGCCAGGATATCCATGTAGTTTATACGCCCCTCTATCCTGCCGGATGTTTCGGGTATCTCTACCCGGACAATCTTCCGGGCGCCGGGAGTCAATGTAAAAGTTTTACTTCTCTGCCAACGGCTGCCGCTTATAAGAATATCGGCAACCGCTTCTTTTTCTCCCCTGTTCTGTATCTCCGCGGCCATCTCAGACGTTCCGGGAAGAAGGTACATCCTGTTAATACCGATGTTGGCTCTTTCTCTGTGCCCCGTGTCGAATATGATTAATTTTATGCCTTTCTTCCCGGGGTCTGCCATTTCAAACCCGTCCCACTCATTTTTCTGCATATCGGTAAAAAGGCAGATAACCTTCTCTCCTTTTTCCTTTTCAAGCATCCTGAGGGCCCTGTCCATGGAAGACGGAAGGCTGCCTGCCCGGAAAGAGATTTCCATCCTGTTTATCACGGAAGATATTTCCCTGTAATTATGCGTGAAAGGATGAGTTTCTCCGCTGAAATAGACGAGGGCCACCCTTGCAGGTTTTCTAATAAAAGAAAGGGCATCCGCCAGTATGGCCCGGTACGTTTTCGAAGGCGAAACGCCGCCGTCCATGGACTGCATGCTCAGTGAATCGTCTACAAGGAATACTATGAAACCCTCCTCCGAAAAAGGGGCATCCATTTTTAATACGGGTCCTGAAAGCGCCATAAGGAGGGCAAGGAGAAGGAGCGTCCTTACAAGAAGTATGATGATTTCTTCTATTTTCTTCCTTCTGCCGGCCATTGAACTGGCCGCCTTGAGAAACCTGACACACGGGAAAAAAATCTGCCTGCCCTTTTTCCTGCTGAAAAGGTGTATGATAAAAGGCAGGGATATTCCGGCCAGCGCCCAGAGATAAAAAGGATACAGGAAACCCATTTTTTTGCGGCTGCGAACCTTGAGATGCAGCCTATCTCGATTTTAAGTAGTTGTATAAAAACTGGTCGAAACCGACATCTGTGGCAGCCAACGCGTATTCTATCCTCTTTTCAGCACAGCTTTTACGCATGGAGCCGAGAAACTCTTTCATCAATTCATGGTACGTTTCCCTGATATAATCGATATTTGCAAGAACCTTTTCTCCGCTTTCCATGTCCCTGAATTCGCAGTCTCCGGCAAACGGAAGCTTAATCTCCGCAGGGTCAAGCAGGTGGAGAACGATGACCTCGTGGTGGCGGTAACGGAAATGTGAGAGCCCTTTTACAATCGAGCCCTGCTCATCCATCAGGTCAGAAAGGAGTATGATAAGGCTCCTTTTTTTTATGTTGCGCGCTATTTTATCGAGAACGGTTCCGACGGAAGTTTCTTTCCCCGGCTCTATTTTTTCAAGTATTCCAAAGATGTTCTGCAGGTGGGAAACCGTTGACACGGGCTTGATAAAATCTTTTATTTCCGTGTCAAAGGTTACAAGGCCTACCGCATCTTTCTGTTTTATCATGAGATAACTCAGGATGGATGCAAGCATTATGGCGTACTGAAGCTTTGTCACCGACTTGCTGGCATAGTTCATCGAACTGCTTACATCGAGGAGGATGTAAGCCTTGAGGTTGGTCTCTTCCTTGAATACCTTGATATAAAACCGGTCGGTCCTTCCGAAAACCTTCCAGTCAAGATACCTCAAATCCTCGCCCGGAGTATATTCCCTGTGTTCAGAAAACTCTATGCTGAAACCCCTGTGCGGACTCCTGTGCAAACCCGAGATAAAACCTTCCACAACGGTTTTCGCTATGAGAGGCAGGTTTGAGAATTTTATGAGGGTACCGGGGTCAAAAATATTGTTTTTTGCCATTTATGAGGCTTCTTTCTTTTCTTCTATCAGGTACTCCACGATACGTGAAGGAGTTATGCCTTCCGCATCGGCATTGAAATTTGTGAATATCCTGTGGCGCAATATCCCCCTGGAAACAGCCCTTATGTCGTTGACGGAAACATTAACATCCCCGCGCAAAGCAGCCCTGGCTTTTGAAGCAATAACGAGATGCTGGGCTGCCCTCGGACCCGCTCCCCAGTTCACGTAATTGGAAACGAAATCGGGGCTGCCATTGTTCCCGGGACGGGTGCTCCTCACAAGATTGACGCCGTAAGAGACGATATAATCAGAAACCGGTATTTTTTTGACCAGGGACTGGTATTTCTCTATGTCTTTCCCGCTGATAACCTTTTTTACTTCGACATCCGAAAAACCTGTCGTTGTTTCAACAATCTTTTTCTCCTGGGATTCGTCCGGATAATCCATAACGATGCTCAGCATGAACCTGTCAAGCTGGGCCTCCGGCAAAGGATAAGTCCCTTCAAGCTCTATGGGGTTCTGGGTTGCCATGACAACGAATGGAAAAGGAAGCGGATAGACAACCCCGCCAACGGTAACGTTAAATTCCTGCATGGCTTCAAGAAGTGCTGCCTGGGTTTTTGGAGGGGTGCGGTTAATCTCGTCGGCAAGTATAAGGTTTGCAAAAACAGGCCCCTGTATGAACCTCAGGCTCCTGCTCCTGGAAACCCTGTCCTCGTCGATAACTTCGGTTCCCGTTATATCCGAAGGCATGAGGTCCGGAGTAAACTGGATTCTTTTAAAATCCAGGTCGAGAATCTGGGCAAGCGTTTTTACCATGAGGGTTTTTGCAAGGCCCGGGACTCCTATGAGCAGGCAGTGGCCTCCAGCAAAAAGGCCTGTCAGGATTTCTTCTATAATACCGTCCTGGCCAACGATAACCTTGTGCATCTCGGAAAGTATTCTTTCTTTTACCTCTTTCAGCTCTTCAAGTATTTGTATGTCTTCCATTTTATTTATTTCAGTGAGTCATGAGATAGGTTATGACGTTAACGCCGAGTTCCCGCGACTGGCTTCCGGCTATAGCTTTTATATAAGGCCGGGGGATGCCTTCCCACCCGCTCCCCATGCTGTAGGGAGAAAAAATTACCGCAGGAAGATTGTTCAGAAGATAGATTTCGAAAGGAGGTCCTTTTGCATCAAATGTATAGGAAAACTTTTCCGTTTTGAAGGGAACGCTGTAAAGGGAATGCCCTCCTTCCCACTTTACCATTTCAGCCTCGGGCAGAACCTCCGACATAAGCCGCCTGAAACCGTCGGTAAAATCCTTGCTCCCGCAGCAGCTGTCGGCTATCAAAGCCCCGCCCGAAAGCAGAAAACTTCGCAGGTTAGCCTTCTCTTCCCCTGTAAGCCCGGGGTCAAAATGTCCCGTAATATAAAGAAGGGGAACATTTTCAAGGGAATCCTTCCTGAGGTCTATATTAAGCTTTTCAAGGTAAACCGGCGCACTGGTATCACGGGAAACCTTTTCAAGTATCCTGCCGAGAGAAGAGGGATGGGGGTCCCAGTCTCCCGAGTGGACAACCTGTCCCATGTAAATCCTGCCTCCCATTTTTTCGGTCTTCTCGGAATAGACGGGCAGCTGCCCGTAAAGACGCCCTGTCTCTATCCAGCCGAGGGTATAGGAAAGCATGTTCATGCCTGCCCTGACGGCATCCTCCGGAACATAGCGGCTGCCCCACGGATGGGTGTGCATTGCCCAGCCGCAACCTAAGTCGCAAGGGGACAGGATAACCGCCGCCCGACACCCGAGGTTCAAGACCCTGAAATCGAGGGTCCCTGAAGATTTGATACCTTCTTTCATGATATTTACGCTCGAAAGGTCATGGAAACACCCTCTCAGGGGATGGTTGGCGTAAAGACGGTAGAGGTTTCTTTCGGGATACATCCTCGACATCAAGCCCGTAAATTCCCTTGTGAAATCTGCGCTTCCGGACGAGGCGTTAGCCCATATGAATCCCCCTTTTTCAAGGTAAGCCTTAATGCGGGGCAGGAGAGAAGCATCGGGCAGAAATGGTTCCACGGATGTTATGTACAAAACGGGTATTTCGTCAGGGTCGAAGGAAAACTCCGAAAGCTTTACGTTTACGCTCCGGTACGGAACTCCCAGCTGACCGGAAGCAAGCTTCAGAAGGTTTTCTATGTCATTGCCGGCCCTTGTCCACTTGTCATCAGGCCCTGCTATTACCCTGCCCACAAGCACGGGAGGCGCGGGAGGATTCTTTTTTTCGCTTCTCCTGAGAGGGGTAGCGGGAAGGGGAAGGGGCGGAAACCCCTCGCCGGACTTGCGGCGCTGGATATCCTTAGTAGGAGGGGCCTGCCCGCATTCGCGGCAGAAGGGTACGGAATACGCCAAAAAAAGGAGAGAAACCGCGAGGAGAATGTTTTTTTTCATTCTGGTGCAAAACTCCCAGGTAGGCAACTGGGGTTCTGCAATTCTTACACTATCATGTAACCATTTTTTCTGCCCCCTGTCAAGTTTCTTTTGCCCGCAGGGATTCCGACATAAGAAAGGTGTGAAGAGGCGCCGGCGGGAAGAATTATGGCAATCGAAGAGATGGGAAAGCGTTCCCGGGTAAATTCTTCCATGCGGCAAGTACTATATCCCCATTCCGTTCCGGGTTCGGAACATTCCGTTCCGGGTTCGGAAAGCATGCATCTTACCGTCTGAACCCGGCGATTACTTCCTCTCTTCTTCTATCTTCTGCTGGTAACCGCTTTTTATGTAGGCGTCCACAGGGTCCAGCGGCAAACCTTTTTCCAGCCTTGCCTTTGCCACTATGGGCCTGACATCGGCATTGATAAGGGCATCGTTGAAAAGCCTGTTGGCAACCATTACCTCGTCCTGCCTGCGCGCCTCGCTTATCTTCCCGACATCGACTATAGCCGCCTTGGCCAGGGAAAGGTGGAGAGCGTCTATGGAGTGTATTATCGCGTGTATCCTGTTTTCCTTGCCGCTTGCCTGGTCAAGCATATACGCCCAGTTACCGGAAGAAGCCCCGCAAACAACCCCTCCCCTGTACAATTCGTAAAATATCCTTGCTATCTGCTGGTTGGGCTCTACGGCCTGGTCGTCGTCCACCGCATAACTTATATTGAAATGAAAACCGCTTCTCATTTTCTCGGATATAAGCATCGCCACTATCTGCTCTATGTTTGCCACGGGATGGTGGTGTCCGAGGTCGATAAGAACCCCCGCATTACCCCCCATTGATTTCGCAAGAAGGAAAGCGGCGCCCCAGTCGGGTATGGTCGTACTGTAAGTATTAGGTTCGAAAACCTTGTACTCTATGAGAAGAAGAACATCCCCGGGAATGGCCGAACAGCTTTCCTGCAGGGTCTTCTTCATCATCTCGTAAGAGTCTTTCAGCTCGACCTGCCCGGGATAGAGAGAACCGTCGGGAAACCAGAGGCTCAGAATACCGTTGCCCAGTTCGCCGGCAATTTTGCCGCCGAGAATAGTCTGTTCCACGTACCTTTTCCGGGTACCGGCGTCGGCGGAGGTGAAACTGCCCCTGTCGGAGCCTTTAAGGAAAAAAGACGGGCTCACCGCACCCAGGGACAAACCCCTTGCCCTGCATTCATCCCTTACTTTCCTGGCTGTCTCGTAATCGCCTTCCATGCCGTCTTCGGAAAAATCCCACAAAATATGGGTGGCAACCATGGAAGCGGCCCCGGTAAGCTTCTCTATGAAAGCGGCATCATCAAGCTTTTCGTATATGCTGCGGGCGTACCCGGGCGAAGTATAATCCCCGAAACGGCCTCCGCCAAAAGGGCCAAGGGTCCACGAAGGCACGTCAACCTGAAACTTTTTTACGGCTTCGACAGCCTTTTTTACCCTCTCTTCCCCGAACTCAGCAGCAAGATTTTCTATCCCCCTTTCCAAGCTTTTTTTGTCCATTTCGCATCTCCTCTTTTAAAGTATGTTGCTCCCGGACGCTTATTCCTCTAAAACCCCTGATAAATAAAAACATTTATTCGCGCCTTTGTCAAATAGCCCTGTCAGGGAAGGCTGAAGTAACGCCACATCTTCTTCCACTCTTCCATGAATTCAGACGCCAGCTTCCTGTCCTTTATGACAACCACGACTTCCGTGTTTCTTTCAGCCGCCGCGGTAAGGTTGTAAGAGCCTGTAATGACAGTCTCTCCGTCAACAATAATAAACTTATCGTGTAGAAATCCCGCCCTGTTGCTCTTCCTTACGGCGCACCCGAAATTAGAGAGAGCGGCGCAAACCGAATGAGGCTCAACGCTGAAACTTTCTATCATCCCGTAAACCTTAACCCCGGCAAGTTTCCTGCCTATGAGAACGCGAGCCAACTCCTGAGAAGTAAAATGGTACATTGCAAAGCGCACCTCATTTTTCGCGGATGCAACTACTTTCCCTATCAGCCCCCTGCAATCGTTTTCGGGAGAAAAATAAATCTTCATGTTGCCTTCCTCATACCGGCTATCGATAATTTCGCCCTGCCACCATGAGTTAAATTTTTCCGTGAGAATGGCCGCAATTTTTTCATCCTCGAAGAAGATGAAGTGGTTGTGGTGAAGGCGGAGATTATCCTGCGTAAAATTCCCCGAACCGAGAATGACACAACGTCCGTCGACAACCATGAACTTCGGATGGAAAAGAGAGCTTTTCCTGTCTACCTTCACAGCCTTCACTCTGTCAATTGAAGCCGGAGCCCCGTCGACGATAATCCGGATGTCTATACCTTTTTTCCTGTCAAGTTCGTCTGCCAGAGCCTTCCATGAAAAAGAGTAGCTTGCAATATAAACGGACTTTTCCGCATTCCTGACAAGGTCGATTATTATTTGGTCTGTTGCTCTGTTTGGTGTAAAATAAAGAGAAAAGGGGAAAGCGGCTACAGACATAAAAAGGAAGGCAAAAAGGGCGCGGGGAAAATTTTTCTTTGCCATTTTAAATATTTTAACATAAAAAGCGGCAAATATTAACTTTCCCCGCAGAAAGGCCGAAGGAAAGGGAAAAGAAAGGGAGGCGAACATGAAAGCGGCGGTATACCACGGAATTGAAGATATGCGCGTTGAAGAAATCGCGAAACCGGAATGCAAGGCGGACGAGGTTTTGCTCAAGGTCCGCTACTGCGCGATATGCGGAACAGACGTACGGGTTTACTTCCACGGGCACGCAAAGATTAAGCCTCCTGCGGTAATCGGACACGAGATAGCGGGGGTTGTGGAAGAAATAGGCAGGAACGCGAAGATTGAAGGGCTGAAAACCGGCGACAAGGCTACGGTCGTGACTTCCATGGGCTGCGGGGATTGCAAGATGTGCAGAAAAGGACTTTACAACCTCTGTCCCGATACGAAAGCGCTCGGGTATTTTTATCCAGGAGGTTTCGCGGAATATGTTGCCGTTCCTTCAACAGGAGTCAGGCAGAATTCCGTTCTCAGGCTGCCCGATAACATCTCTCTTAAAGAGGGAGCCCTTATAGAAGCTCTGTCCTGCGCCATCAACGGGCAGAATTACCTGGGCATAGGGAAAGGCGATACCGTTTTCATCTACGGAGGCGGCCCCATAGGCCTCATGCACGCTGTCCTGGCGCAGGCATCCGGGGCAGAAAGGGTAATAGTGGCAGACCCGGCATACGAAAGGCTTGAAAACTTCGGAAAGAAGTTTGAAGGATTAATACTCCTTGACCCTTCAAAAAAGGACGTTAAAAAAGAGGTCTTGCAACTGACAAAAGGATACGGGGCAGATGTTGTCATAACCGCCTGCCCTGCAAAACAGGCCCAGACGGAAGGGATTGAGATACTCGGCTCCAGGGGGCGCATTAGCCTTTTCGGGGGCCTGCCGAAAGACAACTCCAAAATAACAATCGATTCAAACATCATACATTACAAAGAGCTCTCTGTGTTCGGCGCTTTCGCTTCCAACAGGAGGGATTACGAGAAAGCCGCCGAGCTTATCTCCGAACACAAAATAGAGGCCGGGAAATTCATTTCCGCGGTACTGCCTCTTGAAAAAATAAGCACAGGGATTGCCATGGTGAAAAACGGAGAAGCTCTCAAGTGCCTCATTGAGACAGGAAGTTAAATGTCCAACAGTGAAGATTTTCTCAAAACCGCTATCAAGCTTGCAGAAAAAGGGAAAGGCATGGTAAGCCCGAACCCCATGGTAGGCGCTGTCATAGTTAAAGGAAAGCGGATTCTGGGACAGGGGTACCACAAGGCTTTCGGCATGGCCCACGCAGAGGTGGAAGCACTGAAAGATGCGGGAAGCAAGGCAAAGGGGGCATCCATCTACCTTAACCTTGAGCCCTGCTGCCATCACGGCAAGACCCCGCCATGCACCAGAGCGCTTGTTGAAGCAGGGATAAAAGAGGTGGTATGCTCCATGGAAGACCCCAACCCCCTTGTAAGCGGGAAGGGATTTGAAGAGCTTGAAAGAAACGGCATAAAAGTGCGCAAGGGAAGCATGAGGGAAGAAGCAGAAGCATTAAACGCCTCGTATATAACCAATATAACCGAAAAAAGGCCTTACGTTTTACTGAAATGGGCACAGACTCTCGACGGGAAAACTGCTTCATGCAGGGGAGATTCGAAATGGATTACCAGCGAATCTTCAAGAGAATACGCAAAAAGAATCCGCTTCGAGGCAGACGGAATTATTGTGGGCATTCAAACCTTGTTGAACGACAACCCGTCCCTCGACTACATGTTCCCCTCTTCTTACCCGGCCAGGATGAAAAGCAGGAAAAGGTACTGCAAGATAATTCTTGACCCGGGACTGAAAACACCCCTGGAAGGGAATATCTGGAATGACAGGGATTCTGAAATCCTTATCGTGACATCGAAAACCGTTCCGGGCGAAAAAATCGGCGCTTTTTCCGGAAAAACAAATTGCGGGATAATTAAACTCGATACAAAACGCGGGAGGTTCAGCATACCCTGCTTGCTGTCCGCCCTTTATGAAAGGAATATCGGAATAGTTCTTGTTGAAGGAGGAAGCAATACCCTTACGTCTTTCTGGGAAGCGGGAACCGCGGATGAAGCGGTAATGTTTATCAGCAACAGGATACTCGGAGACAACAGGGCTATGTCATCGGTGGCAGGCATAAAGAAGGAAAAGATATCAGAAGCAACGGGAGTCAAAATAAAAGAGACAAAAATGTTCGGGCAGGATATCATGATAAGGGGGAAACCGTGTTTTCGGGCATAATTGAAGAAGTGGGCGCGATAAAAGGGGTATCCGCAAGGGGAGGTTTTTACCTGTGCGAAATCCTTTGTCCCGTTATAGCCGCCGTTATAAAGCCCGGGGACAGCGTGTCGGTAAACGGTGTCTGCCTGACTGCGGAAAAAGTTGCCTCCGGAATTTTCAGTGCGTCCCTGAGCAGCCAGACAAGGGGGCAGACAAACCTGGGTTCTGCAAAAGCAGGAGATTCCGTCAACCTTGAAAGCGCCGTAAAAATGGGAGAGCCGGTGGGAGGGCACTTGCTTACCGGGCATATAGACTTCAAAACAAAGCTTAAAACTTTTTATAAAAGAGATTCTTCGGTAACCCTGTCATTCGACATTCCGGCTGCATTTGAAAGGTACGCAGTTTCGAGAGGTTCCATAGGCGTCGACGGCATTTCTCTCACCATAGCCGAACTGGAAAACAGGGAAATAAAGATTTTTCTTGTGCCTTTTACAATCGAAAACACGAACCTGAAGCACAGGAAACCCGGAGATACGCTCAACATTGAAGTGGATATAGCGGTAAAGTATGCAGAAAAAAACCTGCAGGCCCACAATTCCCCGAAAAGGCCCAAAATTTCCGGCCTCCTGTAAGATGCAATTGTACGGCGCACTTTATCTCTTCCCTGCAGCAATGCCGGGTCTTTTTATCACGCGCCAGAATCCCGGCCAACATCATTTTTTCAAAATTGAACGGACAAATAGCCCGGTGGGGCAAATTCAGGGCAACAGGCGTCCTGACTTAGACGCTTCTGCGTAAGATTCCCAGTAATCCCGGCCCTGCGCATGCATCATATCGTCCCATTCATCTCTGTACATGAAGAGTTCTTTCCTCAGGTTTTCCGCTACATCCCGGTATTCCCCTGTCCCCGAAAGATCGGCAAGCTCCCATGGGTCTTTTGCGATGTCGTAAAGGCGGCTTGTAAGCTTACCCCCATGAACAGTTTCCATGAGCTTGTACCTGCGATTTTTAACGCTTCTTATCTTATCTTTATATGCAAAATAGAGGTTATCCCTTGTTTTTGATTCCCCTCCTCTTACCGCGGAAGCAAAGCTTTTGCCCTCAACCGTCCCAGGCGTTCCCAGGCCTGCAAGCTCGCATAAAGTGGGAAATACATCGAAGAGATAGAAGTATGACTCATTCCTCTCCCCTGCCGGTATGCCGGAACCGGCAATGATAAAGGGGACACGGATGCTGTGTTCAAAATGGTTCTGTTTCCCGAATAAGCCGTGTTGTCCGAGAGCAAGACCGTTATCCGAGGAAAAGAGTATAATCGTGTTTTCCGACATCCCCCTGTTTTCAAGCGTTTGAAGAACCCTTCCCATCTCCCGGTCGAGGTGTGAAATCATGGCGTAGTATTCGGCTATATGCTTCTTTGTTTCTTCCGGGGTTCTCGGATAAGAAGCCAGCAGTTCGTCGCGGATACTTGTATTTCCGTATTCCACGGGGTGCATGGACATGAAATTTTGCGGAATTTTTATATCCGCGGGGTTATACATCTTCCTGAATTCTTCAGGCATTGAACGGGGATCATGCGGAGCCATAAAAGATACGTATGCAAAAAAAGGGTTTCTTCCGTCGTGGCTTTGCAAAAAACTTACGGCCGCATCACAAAAAAGTTCTGAAGAATGTTTGCCCGGAATAACGTGGTCGCAGATGCAAGATATTTCCCTGTTGCTGAAAGAAAAATCGGGTATCTTTAAAGCCCTGTCCTCATACCTTCCTGCCGGGTCGTAGTGGCATGCGGGAACGTTCCAGTGGTCGTTCATTCCCCCGAAAAATATCTCGTCCCCGCATGAGAAACTCCTGGCAAAAGCATCAGTGCCGTTATGCCATTTGCCTGTCCCGAAAGTTTCATAACCGGCCTGCCTGAAGGTTTCTCCCAGCAAAGCGTGATTTTCAGAGAGGGTCTGCCCTTCCCCGTTGAGATGGAAAAGGGTCCTGCCTGTATGGAGCATCGCCCTGCTGGGCATGCAAATAGCCCCTGCTGTTCCGCCTGCAATGTGGGCATGGGTAAAAACCGTCCCCCGTTCAGCAAGCTTATCGATATTGGGAGTCTGTATTTCCCGGTTTCCAAGGGCCGAAACAGCGTCAAACCTCTGGTCATCGGTAAAGAAAAAGAGGATGTTTGGCTTTTTATCCATGAACTATCTCCCTTCGGTAAGAAACCTGCGCCGCCACAAAAGGTGTAAGGCATCTTCACCTGTACATCTTCATTCCCTCCGCCTGCGCTTAAAAAACAAGCTTCGGAGAACAGGTCGTATGCCCGCTGTTTTCCTGCGGACAGAAGGTTTCCATATGATAATCAATTTTATGCCCGCAGGTAAAAAGTGTCAACAATAATTGTGAATCAGGATATAAAGCGAGTTGCTTTTTACCTTCTATTCTGTTAAAATGTAAGGCGTGCAACCTGAAGATTTTTACGCCATAAATTTTACCCTGAAAAAAAAGGAGAGAGACGGTTGCGGAATTATACCTCAAGGGGTTAAGCAAAATAGAAGCCGGCCTCATTGAAGCCATGGAAAACATGGATATTATCGACGGGCATGAACATGTCCCTCCGGAAAAAACCAGGACATCCATGGATGTAGACCTATTCACCCTCTTTGCCCACTACAACAAGGGCGACCTCATGAGGGCAGGCATGTCCCTTGAGCTTTTCGAAAGCCTTTTTGACAGGAAGATACCTCTCGAAACAAGGTGGCAAAGCTTTAAACCTCACTGGGATAACGTAAGGCACACATCCTATTCGAGGGCCGCTTTGATTGCCGCCAGAAAGTTTTACGGAGCAAAGGATATCAACGAAAAGAACTACCGCTATGTTTCGGAAAGGATTAAAAAATTCAACAGGCCCGGCTTGTACAAGAAGGTTTTCAAAGACGCCTGCAGGATAAGGACCTGCCTTAACCAGTGCGGAAGAACCGACCTTGACCCTTCTTTCTTCACCCCCGTTATGCCTTTGCGCGGAGGAATGGGAGACATACGGACAAACCCTTCCATTAAAAACCTTGAAGATTATACGGCTGCCGTTGAAAAGAATATCCTCAAGGTAAAAAAAGAAGGCGCAGTCGGCCTGAAAATGAGGGCCATGCCTTATTCGACGCCTGACAGAAAAAAAGCCTCCCTTGAATTTGCCAAAATCAGGCAGGGCAAACAAACCTCCGTCTCGGCTTTTGAAAATTACACGGTCGACAGGGCCATAGCCTTCGCCGGCAGGCACAACCTGACTATAGCGGTCCATACGGGCTACTGGGGAGACTTCAGGAATCTCCATCCACTCCACATGATACCTCTTCTGCAGAAATATTCCGGCGTAAGGTTCGACATATACCACCTCGGGTACCCCTGGGTCAGGGATACCCTGATGCTGGCAAAAGGATTTTCAAACGTGTGGCTCAACCTTTGCTGGACGTACATAATCTCCCAGAAATGCGCCACGGAAGCCCTTGACGAGGCCGTAGATACGGTCCCTTCAAACAAGGTTATCGGTTTCGGCGGAGACTACAACAAGCCTGTGGAAAACATTTACGGACACCTTGTCATGGCAAGGGAAAGCATCGCAAAGGTTCTGGGCGGAAGGATAAAAGAAGGCACTATGACGGAAAAAGAGGCGCTGGCAATTATTAAAAAATGGTTGTGGGACAACCCTGTCGAGCTTTACGGTCTTGACATGAAAAAATAGAAAAGGAAGGGGGGAACCTTTTCCTCCCGGTAAAAGATGAAAAAGAAAATGTTCAGTTCGATTGAAGATGCCGTAAAGGATATAAAAAAGGGACGGTTTGTAATAGTCATCGATGACGAAAGCAGGGAAAACGAAGGAGACTTAATCATCGCTGCCGAAAAAGTTACCCCCGATTCCATAAATTTCATGGCTAAGGAAGCCAGGGGGCTCATCTGCATAGCGCTGCTGCCTGAAAGGATAGAGCAGCTCAACCTGCCTCCCATGATTTCGGACAACACCGCCCTGCACAAAACCGACTTCACTGTTTCCGTCGATGCCGCCAGGGGAGTCACTACGGGCATCTCTGCAAGGGACAGGGCGCTGACTGTAAAGCTTATAACAGACAGCCGGACGAGGCCGGAAGACCTTGCAAGGCCTGGACACGTTTTCCCCATAAAAGCAAAAGAGGGGGGCGTCCTGGTAAGAGCCGGCCACACGGAAGCGGCAGCCGACCTGGCAAAACACGCCGGCCTTTACCCTTCGGGCGTTATGTGCGAAATCATGAACGCCGACGGCACGATGTCAAGGGTTCCAGACCTGTTAACTTTCGCAGAAAAGCACCAGCTGAAAATAATTACCATAAAGGACCTTATAACCTACAGGAGGAGCAAGGAAAAACTCGTAGAAAAAGTGCTTTCAGTCAACCTGCCTACCGATTTCGGGAAGTTCAAGCTCATACTTTACAGGGATATTATTGAAGGCAACAGCCATATTGCCCTTGTAAAAGGAAACCTGAAGCTGAAAAAACCCGACGACAGCGTGCTGGTAAGAGTCCATTCACAGTGCCTTACGGGAGACATTTTCCATTCCCGGAAATGCGACTGCGGAAGACAGATGGAATCCGCATTAAGGATGATAGAGAGGGAAAAAAGGGGCGTTCTGATATACCTGCCCCAGGAAGGCCGGGGCATAGGTATCATCAACAAGCTTAAAGCCTACGTTTTGCAGGAAAACCAGAAGCTCGATACGGTAGAAGCCAACCTGAAGCTTGGCTTTCCCGACGACCTGAGAGACTACGGAATAGGGGCGCAGATACTCGCCGACCTCGGTCTGACACGAATACGCCTCATGACAAACAACCCTAAAAAGGTAATAGGCCTTGCGGGGTATAATATATCCATAGTGGAACGCGTTCCGATAGTGGTTGAAATATCACGCCATTCAAAAAAGTATATTGAAACAAAGAAAAAAAGGATGGGGCATCTTATCGAAAAAAACATGGTGAAATAAAAGGGGAGGAGAAGATGAACGAAAAATCAGGCATGCTGGATGCGAAAGGCAAGAAGTTCGGCATCATCATCAGCAGGTTTAATGATTTCATATCAAACAGGCTTCTTGAAGGAGCGGTTGATTGCATAAAAAGGCATAACGGAAAAGAAGAAGACATAGATATAGTGTGGGTTCCCGGAACGGTTGAATCCGTATTCGCGGTCTCCAGGATGGCGGAGATGTCAAAATACAACGCCCTTATATGCCTCGGCGCGGTCATAAGGGGCGGCACCCCTCATTTTGAATACGTAAGCGCCCAGATTACGAGAGCCGTGGCCCAGGTTAACCTCCAGGGAAAGGTCCCCGTATCTTTCGGGGTAATAACCGCAGATTCTGCAGACCAGGCAATAGAAAGGGCTGGAATAAAAATGGGGAACAGGGGATGGTTTGCCGCCTTGTCGGCCATAGAAATGGCCGACCTTGCAACCATGTTGAAAAAATAACGCTTACCGGCGGCACGATAATATGAAAAAGAGAAGAAGAGCACGGGAGCTGGCTTTGACAATTCTTTACCAGATAGAAATACTCGGCCTTACGGGAGATTCCCCCGGGGAAACGGCAGAGGCCTTCTGGAAAGAAAATCGTTCAGAGGAGACTACGGTCAAGGATTTTACCAACCTTATCGTAACAGAAGTTATAAAAAACCGTTCCCTGATAGACGAAGAAGTTGCAAAAACGGCCATAAACTGGAAGATTAACAGAATGGATTATATCGACAGGAACATCCTGCGCATGGCAACATTCGAGATTATGTTCCTTGAAGACATACCTCCTCTTGTAACGATAAATGAAGCCATAGAGCTTGCGAAAAAATACGGAACGGAGGAATCCTCAAGGTTTATCAACGGGGTGCTCCACAAAATAAAGGAAGCCCACAAGGTAAAAAAGGCGTAAAAATACCATGAAAAAAAATATTCTCATCACTGGTTCCGTAGCGTTAGACAACATAAAAACTCCTTTTGGCGAAGTTAAAGAGGTGCTGGGAGGTTCTGCCACGTACGCCGCTTTTGCTGCAAGCCTTTTCTCCCCTGTGAAGATAATAAGTATTGTCGGTTCTGATTTTCCCGATACCTACCTGCAAAATTTCAGGGACAGGGACATAGACATTTCAGGACTCAAGGTCTCTCCCGGCCAGACATTCAGGTGGACAGGCCTCTACCGGGACAACATGAACGAAGCCCAGACGCTTTCCGTCTGCCCGGAAAACCTTAAAGACACTTCCATGGATATCCCGGCATCCTGCAAAGAGTGCGATTACCTGTTTCTTGCAAATACAGACCCTGACATCCAGCTTGAAATCCTTCAAAACGTGGTCAACCCTGAAATTGTAATACTCGACACGATGAACTTGTGGATAAAGAATAAGCCTGACCGCATCAAAAAACTCCTCGACAGGGTTGACATAATGGTAATCAACGAAACCGAGTCAAGGATGTTCACGGGAAGAATCAACCTCGTATCTGCCGGAAAAGAAATATCCGGAATGGGGCCCGGTACGGTTATCATAAAGAAAGGGGAACACGGGGCTTTATTATTCCACGGCGGCGAAATCTTTCTTGTGCCGGCATATCCCCTGGAAACGGTGAAAGACCCGACAGGAGCAGGAGACAGTTTTGCGGGCGGGTTGATAGGATACCTGGCTTCCTGCAGGAAGTTGGATGCCGGCGCCGTTCGGAAAGCAGCCGTGACAGGTACTGCCGTAGCTTCTTTCGCCGTGGAAGACTTCAGCACAAAAAGACTCGAATCCATCTCCCGCGTTGAAGTGGAATCGAGAATAGAAAAGATAAAAGAGATGACAAGATTCTGAAAAAATCCTTTCTCCCGGAATATTCAGAATAAATTTCAAGGAAAAACAGAGAGTAAATGAAGAGTTCCAAACTACAGGTATCCTTAAAAATCCTGGTAAGCATCTTTTTCCTTTTCCTGCTCCTGCGGAAGACTGATTTCCGCAGCTCCATGGAAGCCCTGAAGAATTGCCATCTTCCACTTGCTGCCGCCGCGGTAACACTGACAGTAATGCTGGCCTCGGGACTTGCGCTCAGGCTTTTTATCCTTGTCAGGAAGCAGGCAATCCCGGGCAATATAACCTACCCTTCCCTTTTGAAGCTGACCATGGTCGGAATCTTTTTCAACAACTTCCTGCCCACGGGGGCAGGCGGAGATATCGCCAAGGTTTTTTTCCTCGTTAAAGGGGAAGAGAAAAAACTTCTTGTAGGAAGCTCCGTTCTTGTAGACCGTTTTTTAGGCGCTTTCTCCATTATGGCAATGGGAACCCTTTCCTCATGGATAACTCCGGGCATTCCTTTGCGCCACAAGATGATTATCTCGGTAATAATGCTCTTCCTCCTGTTTGTCCTATTCTTTTTTGCAAATAAAAAACCCGCTTTTATTTTTTATTCAGGCGCTAAAAAGCTCATGCCTGAAAAAGCGACAATGAAGCTGCGCATGATATATAATGTCTTTGCTTCATATTTTTCGGCAGGCAAGGCGTTAGCTTATGCCCTCGGTACAAGCTTCATTGTACAGAGCCTTTCAATTTTTGCCAACTACCTTATCGGGCTGTCCCTCGCTGGAGGACAGGCAGAAGGAGTGCCGCTGAGCATCTTTTTCACCTACGTTCCTCTGATATGGGCTTCGACACTTATACCTTCGCTCGGAGGCCTCGGAATCAGGGAATTTACCTACATGTACTTTTTTTCCGCCCACATGGGAGAGGAGAAAGCCGTCGCCCTTTCCATCTTAATACTCTCTGCAATAATAATACAGAGCATCATCGGAGGGATAATCCTTCTCTTCTTAAAAATCCCGGGAAGAAAAGCCTCTTCCAATTGCGCCGGAAATCAGCGGTAAAGGCATCCCTGTAATATGAAACGGCGAAAGGTTCGGCTGAAAAATCGGTTACCACGGCGCCGTTGCTTAAATAGAGGGTTTTGCCATCGGGAACATTCAACACGCTGAATTTTTTCAGTTTCTTCGGCAATACAAGGTAGCCGTACCTGGTACAGCCAAGAACATTCCTGATATCGGCTGTATTCCTGAAGTCGCTTATATACGCAATGGTAAAAGTGCGGCCGGCAAGTTTCCGCGAGATAACTTCTCCGACATAGGGAGCTATCAGGATTGTTTCTTCACCTTTTCTTGCCAGGTAAGCAAGCCTTCCCCCGTCTTCTCCAAGAAATTCCACCTCCATGGCGCACAAGGATTCCCTGTCCCCTGTTTTCATTAACCTGAAGTCCATGGCCGGAAAACCTTGAAATATCTTCTTGTAATAATCATAAAAAGGCTCGTTCCCGGCGCTTTCATGCTCAAAGACAGTCCATGGTTCAACCGCCTTCCCTATGGCTTTCAGCGTCCCCGCGTGGTTATAGGTTATATCGTTGTAAAAGAGGTTAAAAGACCTTACGCCCTTTCTTGTTTTTAGAAAAGGGATTAAAACATTTTCAACTTCGGGAGGCCTGTGGCTGTCAGAAAAAAAACAGGCGGCTTCACGGTCATCTACAAACACCGCCGCCGGCTTGCCTGCGGAAAGGATATACAGCTTATTTTCCCTGAACGGGAGCAGGGAAGGAAGCACCGCCAGGATCATTGCGCCGCAAAAAACTGCCGAAAGGGCGCAGGCCTTCCTTTTAATGCCCATATCGGCAAACAGAAGAAGCAGGAAAACATAAGAGAGTATGAGCAGGGGCAGGGAAAGGGAAACCTTTATGCCGGGAGAAATCTGTGCAACAAGTGTAACCGAATATAAAAAGAATGAAAGGAGCATCCTCACAGGAACAAATAAAAAAGGCATAAGAAGCAAAAGGGGAAACGCGATAACAACCAGCCCGGCAAGAGGGAAAAAGAGGATATTGCTTATGAAACCTGCAGGATAAAAGATGCCGAAATGGTAAATAATCAGCGGCAGAACAGATACCTGGGCTCCAAGCCCGCATATCACTACCCCTTTGGCCAAATTCTTCCCGTCCGCCAGGCGGTACCTTTGCACAACAAAGATAATGCCCGCAGTGGCAGCAAAAGAAAGCTGGAAGGAAGCATCAAAGAGGTTTGAAGGGTTCAGGAAAAGGAGGAGAAGGGCCGCCATGGATAAAGAAGAAAAACCGCTCACATCCCTTTCGAAAAGCTCGCCAAGGAAAAAAAAGCTGAGCATCAGGGCCGCCCTTGTTACAGGCGGCCTGAATCCCGCGATACCGGCATAGAGCCAGAGCAATAAGAATGACAGGAGAGGAAACACC
>Ga0272443_10002405_pt1 | contig 24029 bp, 15 predicted proteins | sample SSMAcet12_FD_193581 | JGI IMG/M metagenome (GOLD analysis project Ga0272443, IMG submission 193581) | Marine sediment archaeal communities from Little Sippewissett salt marsh, Falmouth, MA, United States - SSM-Acet-12 | ecosystem: Environmental > Aquatic > Marine > Wetlands > Sediment ...
AGATTATGTTCCATTTTATTAGTTTTTCTCATCACTCATAGCATAAATGTCCTTAAGACGTCGATATTGCTGTTCAATATCCAAACCGTAACCGACAACAAATTTATTTGGAATATTAAAACCTATATATTCGGGTTGAGTTTCCACTTGAGATATTTCTTTTTTATATAGCAATGTCGCTACGCTTACAGAAGCCGGAGAAGAATATTCAAAATGTTTTCTGAGAAAATTGATCGATAAGCCTGTGTCAATAATATCCTCCACTAGAATAATATCCCGGCCTGTGATATCTGCGCTGATATCTTTGATCAAACGCACCGTACCGGTTGAATCTGTTTTTTGGTATGATGATATTTTGATAAAATCCATTTCCGCTTCAATCTTCATCGCCCGAAGCAGGTCCGCCATAAAGTAGAAACTGCCATTTAAAACACCGATCACAATGGGCGGTAATTTTTTATTCTTGAAATCTTTCGTTATTTGACGTGCAAGAATCTTTACCCGCTCCTGAATTTCTTCTTCAGAGATTAAAAGATCGAGCACAGCCCCGTTAAATGTACCGTCATACTCTAGTGTTAAGGTTTTTTTGATCATATTCCTGCTCCATTTTATAAGTGATCTTAATTAATGCCTTATCTGTTTTATTAACTATAAATAAACTTGATCTTTTTACGCCCGGAATCCAAATAATATTTCCTTCACATTCCAAAACGGGGATATCGTGTTTTTCCGAGGGTTGTACTTTCTCGTCTTTGAGAACATCGCTAACGTTTTTTTGCCCGCCCGTTCCAAAAATTCTAACTTTATCACCGTTTTCCCACGAACGTAAATACAATTCCTTCCCCAATAAATCAAGTGAAAATACGGCCGTCAATTTATCGAACTTTGCGTGATCGTTTTGATTTAATATTTTTTCAATCCTTAATACCCCGGATTTAAAATTGATCTCACCTTCTCGACAGATAAAATGTTTATCTGCTGATGTCTTCTCGTTTTGTTTCCATCGAATCTTATTTCTCTCTTTAAAAGCTTTGACGCCATACAATTCAAAAACCGTTCCCGTGTCAGAACGTTCAATAAATGATAATATCTGTTCCGTTTGATCATCAGATATATGCTTTTTGATTTTTAAATTATTTCTATAAATCTGTTTCAAAATTTCTTTCTGGCCAAAAGCCGGAAGATCGGAAAAGCCATTGAGATCAAGGGCCACGAAACCATGACTTCGAGTAATCAGTTCGTTTTTATCTCTTTCAAGGTAATAATTCAAGGCAGCATTGGCTTGATCTATTGATTTTGCAGAATCAAAAAGCGCCTTCTCGCAATTATCAAAACCCATTTGGATCAATGATGGAATAACATGATGTCGAATGTTGTTTCTGGCATATGAGGTATCCGCATTGCTTTTATCATCGTAATATTTAATTTTTTTATTCTGTGCGTATGTTAAAATATCTTTTTTGAAAACATTTAATAACGGGCGCTTAAATATATCTCGTGAGACGGGAATACCGCTGAGTCCTTTTACTCCCGAACCTGTTAACAGTCGATATAAGACAGTTTCCGCCTGATCGCTGGCATGATGGGCAATACAAACGGTATCACAATTCAGTTCTTTAGCCCAATTTGACAAGATATTATAACGGCCATAACGAGCAAGGGATTCCACGCTCGGAGTTTGGGAACTGTATTTTGAATAAGCTAGTTTAAGCTCGGGATCTTCAAGATTTAGCTTCTCTTCAAAATATTCAAGTTGGTGATCACGGGCCAATGACCTGCAAAGGCGTGATTCTTTTTCATCCTGGTCTGGCCGCAAACCATGATCAATATGTCCGATGAAAAGCTCCCATTTCCATGCTTTTGACAGTTCAAGGAATATGTGGAACATGACAACGGAATCCATACCACCTGAAACAGCAAGCAAGATCTTGCTTTTCTCTTTAAGCAGAGAATTGCGGATCAGTGATTGATGTACTTTTTCCGCAAGTGCTGACCATTTCATGACGGACCTTTTGGGGATTATTTTATCAGTTTTAAGAATTTGCGTTTACCGACCTTAAGAACATCACCATTCTTGATCTTTAGCGGCAGGGCATGTGAAAGGATACGGTCTCCATTCAAATAGACGCCACCCTGCGCAATAAGCCGTTTTGCCTCTCCTCCGGATTGACATAAGCCGCTTTCGACCATAAGTTTGGTTATAAAAACATCATCTTCGGAAACGTTGAATTCAGGCATATCATCCGGGATGTCTTTTTTGACAAAAACCTTTTGAAAATGTTCTTTTGCCTGTTCTGCTGCTTCGCTGTCATGGTATTTTTTTACAAGACGCCATGCCAGTTCATGTTTTATGTCCCGCGGGTTAGTACCTTTCTGAATAGCCTTTTCGAATTCTTTGATCTCTTCCATGGGGGTATCGGTAACCAATGTGAAATACCGGATGATCATGTCATCATTGATGGAAAGCGTTTTCCCGTACATGTCTTCTGGTGTATCGGTCACGCCAATGTAATTATCAAGTGATTTGGACATTTTTTCTTTTCCGTCCAGGCCCTCCAGAATAGGCATGGTTAGGATAACCTGTGGCGGCTGTCCATATTCTCGCTGAATATCCCGGCCTACCAATAAATTAAATTTCTGGTCGGTTCCCCCAAGCTCAACATCTGATTTTACCGCAACACTATCATAAGCCTGAGCAAGCGGATACATAAATTCATGCGTTGATATGGCGATCCCGCCGGCATAACGCTTCGCAAAGTCATCGCGTTCAAGCATTCGGGCAACTGTATAGTGAGCCGACAGTTCTATCACATCCCTGAAATTCATTGGTGCAAGCCACTCAGAATTGCGCCTGATCTCGAGGGTTTCTTTGTTCAGTACAATCCCGGCCTGATCAAAATAAGATTGTGCGTTTTCTTTTGTCTGTTCTAGTGTCAGGGCGGGTCTTGTTTTGCTGCGACCCGTTGGATCACCTATCATCGCCGTAAAATCTCCAATGATCAACACCGCCTGATGACCAAGATCCTGGAATTGCCTCATTTTACCAAGAACGACGGCATGGCCAATATGAAGATCTGGTCGCGAAGGATCTGCGCCCAATTTTATTCTTAATGGCTTTTGTTTTTCAATACTTTTTTCGATCTTTTTTACAAGCTCTTCTTCGGGGATGATCTCCTCGGTACCCTTGCGAATAATATCCATCTGTTCGTTCAGTGATGGGAATTTGCTCATGTTCCTTCCTTTATCGGTTTTTCATCTGGCGTTCCATATTGCGTTTAACATCTTTTTTCGCAATATCCTGCCGTTTATCATACATCTTTTTACCTTTTGCCAGTCCCACTTCAACCTTTATGTGGTTCCCCGACCAATAAAGAGCCAGCGGGACAATGGTTAGATTTTGTTCGTCACGTTTCTTGCGCAATTTACGTAATTCCTTACTGTGCAACAGTAATTTCTTGGGTCGCACCGGATCATGGTGTTCATACCCGGCATGTGAATAAGGTGAAATATGAGCCTGCTGAAGATAAAGTTCATTATCTTGAAAGCTGCAATAAGCTTCTTTAATATTTATTTTTCCCTCACGAATGGCTTTTACTTCCGTTCCGTGAAGCACTAATCCCGCCTCGATCTTCTCAAGAATATGATAATCGTGCAGGGCCTTTCGGTTTTTCAGTATCAACTTTTCCACGCGATAATATAATGATGTTCTATTTAAATATGAAAGGATTGTTAATAATGGGAACTGTGCTTTTTTGACAAGATGTTTTATTAACAGGATGGTTTTGTTCTGTGCCAAAATAAATGTTTTGAGCTTAAAGCAACTCCCTGCTCTTTCCACCTTACATACTTGTACATTGTAGCCTTGGCGAAGGTGTAAAGCCACAAAGGGACAAAGGAGAAAATATTTATCCTCAACGATGAATAAGAACACGGTAAGATTTTCGGCAAAGAAAACAAAACTCTCAAAAACTTTAGTACGGTCTGCCATCTCGACCGAAACGAACGAAGAGGGCGCAACAGAGATATCTATTCATGAAACAGAGTTGTTAAAATGCGACAAAAGCGATCCATTATTCATTATTAACTATTAGTTATTCATTGCGAAGTGTTCCGCTTCGCGCCCAAACCAATTCGGCTTTGGATTGGCATTGGGTATTAAAGGTTCACCCGTTGACCTGCTGAATATCCCATAGGAAAAGATCGTGGCAATAATATCAACACGATCATCAATTGGATATCCCTTGCTTTTCCAGTAACTCTGAATAATTCTCATGTAAGCAGAGGCATAAAGAAGATTTGTTCTGTTATCTTCAAGCTTATTTATAATCTCTTGCGGAGAACGGCTAACCGGTAAGATATACTTATACTTTTTCCCCGGATAGAACTCTAAAGTACTGTCAGCCAACTGACATTCTATCCAATAAGCTGTTTTCATTTTCACTTGACAAAATCCAATAGAGCTGTTTTGACCCTTTTTAGCCAGATAATCATCAAAATACTCATCCTGCCAGTTATAGTTGTTGGTTCGTTCGACATAAGTGATGGCTTCTAGGAAATTGTCATTAATATCGAAAGCTTTTGAAGCATATTCGATATTAATAGATTGCTCTTTTAGCTTAAATAGGGTTGTGTCCGGATGCTCTCCATAAAGAACGCTTATAACTAATAAGAAACAAGCGGAGATTTTAACTTTGCTTGTTATTAGTTTATTCATCATTTAAGCAACGTTACCTTTTGTTTATCAAGAAATAAATTCGTACCATCAACGGATGTAGCGGTAAATCTAATCAGATAGACTCCACTGGAAAATTGATCGGCATTCCAGATAACATTATGTGTGCCAGCAGGCTGATTAAAGAAAAACTTTTTAACCATTTTACCGGAAATATCAAATATTGAGCATTCAACTTCTGATTGAATTGGAAGAGTATACTCAAGCGTCATTTGGGGATTGAATGGATTTGGATAAGCAGGTTTAAGTGAATATTCTTCTAAAGTAATTTCTTCAGCAGCAGTTGATGTAAATTGTTCGGATTTGAATAAATTTCTGCTTTCTATGTCACTGATTCTCAAGTGAGCTTGATATGTAACTTCCTCATTTGGATAAACCTCATCCATTAGGTTCAAAACCTCCCTTGCATTATCAATATCATCCTTATGAATATAGTAACTAAACTTCTGCTCTAGCGCATATTTCCCTAAATAGGTTTTCTTATTCTTCTTATAAACCTTATCAATAAGTTTAGTATCATCTTCCATACCCGCAAGCAATAAATCTGCTTTGGATTTCAGAAGTTTCATATTCTTATCATATTTGAGAGATTTAATATATTTTTTAAGAAGCTCTTTACTAAAATCTTTTTTATTGCCATCATCTCGTGCGATTTGATACATTAAATCTAAAATATAAAAAGACTCAGGAGTACCCGGGTTATTTTCAATAATATCTTTACAAAGGTCTGCAACACCCGTTATTTCACCCAACATGTATAAATATCTTAGAAATTCTACTTTTTTCTCAAGTGGCCATCTTTCATTATAATATCGCGTGAGATCTTCAGATGTGTTTTTATTGGGTGCGGCGCCTGACAACAGAATGCGCGTAAAAGCATTTGATTCCGGAGAAATGGACGACATACTAAATGTTGGCATATTTGTTAAATAGGGTTGATAGTCAACATTTCCAGAGAAAAGCGATGGTGATGGAGACAATGAACCCCACCAGCAGTGTTCAGCTTTTACATAACAATTTGTACCGGCAGATACCAGCTGATTATCTACCATACTGAATTCAAAACAATTATTTCCAAAATAATTTGATTCACAATGTTGAGAACCCAATATTGGATTTGAGCTATTATTGGCAAGCACAGCAATATTTACATATGTTCCATGGAAATAATTAGCTCCATCAATTTGTTGTTCCGGCCATACTAACTTCGGTGATGAACCATTGGTACAATAAAGACCGTACATATGGGTTGTTATATCATTTTCTAAAATATCGGGGGAAGCATCATACAAGTAGATACCATAAGTCGCATCAATTTTATTGTTTTTAATTATTGCATTTGAGTTATTATCACCTGAATAATAAACACCATAACTCGGAATTGCGGTATTTAAGAAATTCGTCCCGGTTATATCACAATTTTCTATTGTCGGGCTGGCATCTACTACATAAATACCATAATTAGTTCTATTTCCGTCAGTAGTTATTGTACAATTATCTATTATTCGGTCAGATTCATTTAAATAAATACCTGTCATAACCTTTTTTATGGTACAATTTGTTAGACTACCGGTACTCCCACTATTATATTTTATCCCATTCCAAATCCCAGAAGAACTTGTAAATGTCACATTATTAGCATTTAAGGTACCGTTAACATTTAAGCGCTTCCCTGAGTCAAATTTAATTGTTGTCCCTGAAGCAATTGTCAATGACGCTGTGCTTGCAAGTGTAATATTTTCATGGAAAGTGACCGTTTGACCCGGAGAACCTAGCGTACCGCCATAGTTTTCAATGGTATAGATTATTGCTTCATACAGATCAACACGTCCATGGCCAAAAGAATTATCAAAACCGGCCGGGCCCAGATCAACTGCCGAATTTTCAATAATAGTTCTTATTTGAGCGGGGGTTAAGCTGTTGTTTATTGATTTTATTATACTTGCAATTCCTGTAACAATCGGTGCTGCCATTGAAGTACCACTCATATAACAATAATTATAACCATATTGTTGACTATATTTTACACCATAATTTGGCAACGTAGAGGCGATATCATCGCCCGGAGCAGAAACCACGACCCGCGAACCAGCGCTTGAATAAGGAGCAATCTCGTCTTCGCTTGTCGTTGCGGACACAGCAATCAGATTATCAAAAAAGGGTGAATATGCCGCAGGATATAATATTGAACCACCCCATTCGTTTCCGACAGATGTAACGATAAGGCAATCATGAGTGTTGGCATAATGTATAGCCAACACTTTATATGAGCTTTCCGGTCCAGCGCCACTGTAATTTATTATATCTGCGCCATTATCTACAGCTTCCATAACACCCAAATAAAAATCATATGCAGTTCCCCCGGCAGGACCCATAACTTTAACAGTGTACACATCGCTATTCCAGTTGACTCCGGTTACGCCTACATTATTATTTGAAGTGGCAGAAACAATACCCATTACATGCGTACCATGACCAACATTATCATCGGGTAGGCTATCTTCTTTTACATAATCATAGCCCAAAAGAAACTTTCCGGATTCTTGTAAATCAAGGTGGGACAAGCTTCCGTTTTGTATAGGAATACCCGTGTCCAGTATTCCAATTTTAACAGATGAACTCCCTTTTGATATATCCCATGCTTTAGGGGCTTGTATTTTCGGTAAATGCCATTGATTACCATAATAGGTATCATTAGGAGAAGTCAGCATATACGTATCAATAACATCAGGTTCAACATTATTAATACCATCAATTTTATTTATAATTTCAATCGCATCAATAATTTCAGTACTCTCCGGTATCTCAATTCGCATAACGCCCAATTTATCAGGAGAAACAATAACATCATAACCCAATTTCTCCATTTCTTTTAGCAAAGCCTTATGCGCCTTATTATTGCTTACCTGCAATAACAGTGTGTTGGCTACAACTTTTGCGGGCTTGCCTTTCCACTCTACCGTAGCGGTATTAAGCTCTTTGGACCATACATACGTAAAACTCGATAGGATAAGTACCATTACGATACTTATAAATTTTACCTTATTCATTTTTTTCTCTCTCTCAACAGCAGCACTGTTTTGTTTTGGCTTTTCTCATCTCTCAGGACAAAGTTACGGACTATTATAATGTTCTGCAATACCCCCGGATTACAATTGATTGATTATAAATTAATTAGTCGAAATAACCCTTCAATCTGGCGAAAATTAATTATAATTTTACTCTAAGCTTAAATCACTCTTAATCAAATCATTCAGTGTTAATAAAAAATCAGCATACTTATTAATAATTCAAGACTTTGTTAAGAAGTCGAGCATCCTCTTAATTTAATCTGAAAAAAATTATATGGGGACAGAGCAAATTTTATCAAAAAAGAATGATATATTGATTATCAGTTTCCCGATAAGGATCTGTTTAACGTCAGCCAAAAGTGGACAAAAATAAGGCAGAAGTTAAGAGACACTTTTGTAACTTAAAACAGTAACAAAGGAGTCTAGAATGAAGAGCTCAGACAGATCAGGAGAGGTAATCATGGATCGTAAATTGGCCAAGATTATCAACCTTCTTTGATTATCCTCATGAAATTTGAAGAATAATTTATACAACAAATACTATTGAATCCTTAAATTACTCCTTGAAAAAAATAATCAAGACATGTGGATCCTTCCCGAATGATGATGCGGTATTTAAGATTATCTATATGGGATTGATAAAGGCGTCGTAAAAATGATACAGACCTGTCCATAACTGGAAGGATGCCTTAAATTTCTTTGCTATACTCTTTAAAGGACGTATGGAGAATTTTGAGTGAGAGACTGTTTACACAAAATTATTCACATACCCTCTTTACACATACTATTAATTTACTCTGCGTTACCATTAAGCACTAGCCCCACCAAACCAAAAGATGTCATCAAAAATGACCCCCCATAGCTGATGAAAGGCAACGGCTTTCCCGTAACCGGCAAAAGCCCGACCGTCATCCCGACATTAATGAATATATGAGCCAATAACGCTGTTGTCCCACCAATAATCAGCATGGCCGAAAAAGTACTTTTTGCCGTAAGCGCCATTCGGAACCATCTTAAAACAAGAAAGCAATAAACAAAAAGAATAAGTGTGATACCAATGAAACCGAACTCTTCCGATATAACCGAAAAAATAAAATCCGTATGCTGTTCGGGTAAAAAATTTAAATGCGCCTGAGTGCCTTGCAGGAATCCTTTGCCATGGAATCCTCCGGACCCGATGGCAATTTGAGATTGTATCACCTGGTACCCCGCTCCCATTGGATCAAGGTGGGGATTTAACATTGTTAATATGCGCTGCTGCTGGTAGGGCTTAATTCCGTTCCAGAAAAACGGTGTCATAACACCGACCAGAATATTCATCAGGAACATGCCAACCGAAAAAAGAACATTTTTATTGTTCAGAAAAATGATCACAGCGACAATAACACCCCATACAAGAAAGACCCAGCTGTTAAAAGCCGCCAATACCGTAATAAAGGGAGCCAGGATCAAAAACATATAGTACAATCTATAACCGCTGGCAAAAAGCATGGCTGCGAATATAGCAATGTATATCAATGTTGTTCCGAGATCGGGTTGCAAAAAGACCAGGATGGACGGAATGGCAAGAACGCCCAAAGGATACAGCACATAACCCGGCTGAAGCGGGGATCTGTGCGTTTCGCTGAATATTTTTGCCAACATAATGATCAGAATGAATTTCATATATTCCGAAGGTTGGACCTGAAAAGCCCCCAGGTTGATCCAACGGTTTGTTCCCGATGAAACCGTTGAAAGAATAAATGGAATAATGATCAATATAACGCCAACAATAAAAAGCACTTCAGCATAGCTTAATAAAAAACTTTTTCTCACCGAATACAACATGATGAACATGGCTAATCCGGCAGCAATTCCCATGATCTGTTTCCAGAAATATTGCATATTGGCTTCTGAGCCAATAAACGAGGTTGCCGAATAGATCGCAATTAAACCCACACCTGATAATAAAAAAACCAGGGCAAGAGATGGAAAATCTATTTCTGACATTTTGAATGAGAAAAAATCTTTAAATTTCATTGTTCTCTCATGTAATAATATGCCTTTAAAAGTTGTCCTGCAACCGGAGCGGCTATATCAGATCCCGATTGTCCGTGTTCAACAAATACAACAACCGCATATGGAAAATCTTTTAATTTTGAAAAACCGATGAACCAGCCGTGTGGTTCCCCATGCGGGTTCTGGGCAGTCCCGGTTTTCCCATACATATCCAGGCCCGGCACATTAGCCGTTCGTCCTGTTCCCCAATTGCTTTGTACTGCATTCAGCATTCCCGCATCGATCTCTTTCCACGTTGAGCGGGAGATATCATCCACATAGGAAATCGGATAGTCCGGTTTTTCTATAGAATTGTTCTGTGTATAGTGAATGGTTTTTAGCAGGTGGGGGGTTACAACCTTTCCATGCGTTGCCAGAATACCGGCATATCGTAATGCCTGTAGGGGTGTCACCAGAACATCACCTTGACCGATGACCATGTTCAGCCACATGCCTTTCCACCACTTTCTTCTCCCGTATTGTTGATCCAAAAAACTTCTGTCCGGACATATGCCGCCCAACTCACCCGGCAGGTCAATACCTGTTAATTCTCCGAATGTCATTTTTTTGGCATAAGCACTCCAATCATCGACACCCAGTTCAAGGATAACATTATAAAAATAAATATTACATGAATGCGCGATCGCTTCATTCAGATTTTCTATGCCATGCACATGGGAGCATTTAAAATGACGACCACCCATATCGTATACACCGGTGCATTCAAATTGAGTTTCGGGTGTGATCACGTTTTTTTCAAGCGCAGCCATGGCGGCGACCATCTTATAAATCGACCCCGGTGGATATTGGCCGCGAATCGCTCTATTGAAAAGCGGGATTCGTTTATCCTGAACAATTGAGTCCCACTCGGTTTGGGTCAACCCCTCTGTGAACATATCGGAATCATACGATGGAGAAGAAACACACGCGACAAGCTCTCCGTTTTCATAATTCATCATGATCGCGGCACCGTTATAATCCGTCATCAATGACTCGGCATGTGCCTGCATATCCTGATCTATGGTCAAGTACAGGGCATTGCCGGGAATGGGGTTGGTTTGTTCGTAGGCTTGATCGCTCAAGGGTTTTCCCATTGAATTTACTTGTTTGTAGCGATAACCTCTTTCACCCTTTAACAGGTTCTCATATTGTTTTTCTATACCATCATAACCGATAATATCGCCAAGTTTATAACCGAGATTTCTATATTTATAAAGGTCCCGGCGCCTGATCTCGGCCGTATATCCCAAAACATTTCCGCTAAGGATTTTATTTGAATATTCACGAATGGGATCAAAGGATACTTCAACACCCGGAAGGTCCTGAATGCTTTCATTTATTACGGCATTTAATTTACTGTCAATGTTTCGCAAAACAATGGCAGGCCGATATGAACCATATTGATTTCGCTTCATGGTCTTTTTAAGTTTTTCGATCGAAACGTTAGTAAGTTTTTCCAGTTTCTCCCATGTTTCCGGATGTTGTTTGATGATATCGGGATAAACCACAATATTATAACAGGGTACATTATAAATCAGCTTTTTACCATTTCTATCGTAAACGATACCCCTTGGTGCAGATATGTCGATACGATTAAGCATGTTGCCGACAGCTTCGCTTCTGTATGTCGCATAGTTCACGATCTGAAGTGAATAAAAGCGAATAACCAAGACCATAAAAAGAACAAAAGCCAATACAAAAAGCGTAATGACACGATATTTTCCCATCCTGTTCTTTACTTCGTGGGGCATGGTCACCTGTACTTGCTGTTAAGCGGAAAGATCAAATTCAATAGAAGTAAGATTAGAAACGTATAGATCGTTTCAGGAAGTGTATAGCGATAAAATGCCACAAAGGGCTTAACGTATCCTGAATAATAAAGAAGATTATAAAATATATTATGAATCAGTACAACTCCAAATATACTGAGAAGAAATGTGATCCCTTTAAGTCTCATTATAAACGGCAGCAATTTCAAAAAGCCATAAATTATCAGTGTTTTTAATAATGGCGACAGTCCCCAATATTGAATATAGCCCGGCAAAAACACATCTTGAATAAAACCAAAGCCAAATGCCGCAATGATCGCAAAAACCGGTTTTTCATATAGCGATAAGAATATTAGAAAAACCAAAAGGATATCAGGGCGAATACCCGCAATGCTGATAAAGTCATTAAAAATCACAGCCAGGATGAACAGGGCGCTCATCACAAGATATGCTATCCATGATCTATTTTGTTTGTTCTCCAACATGTTCCAGTATAAATACTTCTCTTAGGTTTTTAAATGCTACGTTATAATTTCCTTCGATGACATGGGTAAAGCCATTCTCCGAAGTTTTTACATCGGTTATTACACCAATGGGAATATCGGGTGGATATATTTCAGACAGTCCGGATGTTGTTACGGTCCAGCCGGGCTCTATGTCAATCGTTGTGGGTATATCCTCAATGACAAAGGTGTTGCCGTGATGCCATTTTAAAATACCGTAGACCCTGGAGGGGTTGATCCGCACGCTTACCCTTACATCCGGTTCTATGATCATGTTTGCAATACTTGTCCTTTTACCCGATGAGAGTATTCTGCCTACGAGGCCTTCCTTGTCGACAATAACGTCATCTTGATAGACATCATAATTTTTTCCCTTATCAAGCGTAATGACCGACGAACCGTTTTTAAACCCTTTGTAAACAATCAACGACGGAAGCAATTCATATCGTGACGTATCCCTGAAGCCGATCATCTCCCTTAATCTTTCGTTCTCGGTATCCAGATTCTGGAGGCGGGCTACCTCGCGATTAAGGCTAAAGACTTCCATGCGCAATTGCTTGTTTTCCTCTAAAACCTTTTTCTTGCGCTGCTTTTCCAACACTGGTTTTTTTAAAAACGTTGATACGTCCTGCCAACCGGTTTGGATACGCAGTACAACATGATTTTCTGTTTGGGATAAGAGTGCCAGAGATATACCGACAAAAATTACGGTCAATATCTCGAGATGTTTGCGAATAATGAAATCATACAGTTTGCTCAACATCTACAGTAAAATATCAAGGTAGTTCTCGATATTCTCCAATACTTTGCCGGTACCTTTGGCTACGGAAAGCAAGGGTTCATCGGCTATGCTAACGGGAAGATTGGTCTCACGGCGAATTCTCTCATCCAGACCTTGTAACAACGATCCGCCTCCGGTCAAAATGACACCCCTGTCCAAAATATCTGCCGATAACTCCGGCGGAGTATGTTCAAGGGTCCGTTTGATGGCAGCGATCATCATTTCGATGGTTTTTTGCAGACATTCGGAGACGTCGTTAGCATCCACTTCAACCGTTCTGGGAATTCCCGTCAAGAGATTTCGTCCTTTTACGGCAATGATCTTTTCTTCCGTCGGTATAGCTGATCCAACGGCTTTTTTAATTTCTTCGGCGGTACGTTCGCCGATCAATAAATTATGTTTTCCACGAAAATAATGTACAATGGCATTGTTCAGTTCATCCCCGGCCACGCGTATGGATTCTTTTGCCACCACTCCGTTTAGCGCCAGCACAGCGATCTCTGTAGTACCTCCCCCGATATCCACGATCATACTGCCGATCGGTTTGCTGATGTCAATGCCGATACCGATCGCAGCGGCGACCGGCTCTTCGATCAAATAGACCCGGCTGGCATTTGCGCGTTCGGCGGATTCCTGCACAGCTCGTTTTTCCACTTCCGTGATACCCGAGGGCACACAAATGACCATCTTGGGGCGTGCAAAACGGGAAAGATTGATCTTTTTAATAAATCCCTGCAGCATTCCGTCCGTCATTTCAAAATCGGCGATCACACCGTCTTTCATCGGCCGTATTGTAGTAATATTAGGGTGCGTTCGTCCCAACATATCCCTGGCTTCATTTCCAACCGCAATGATCTTACCGGTCTTGGTAGATTTTGAAACAATGGAGGGTTCGTTGATCACAATACCCGACCCGCGCATATGTATTAACGTATTTGCCGTTCCCAAGTCAATGGCAATGTCGCTATTTAACCATTTGAACATACTCATGTCTGATCCTTACAAGTTTTTAGAGCCACCTGGCGGATTCGAACCGCCGACCTACGCTTTACGAAAGCGTCGCTACTACCGACTGAGCTAAGGTGGCACAGCTTATAAATATAATATCTTCACGAAAAAAAACATTAATTTTTCTAAACTAATTTACACCTTTGCTTCTTTTAGCCACGATTTCACTTTTTCATAAACGGCATCAGCCGTAAATCCGAATTCTTCTCCCAACACTTTATAGGGTGCTGAAGCTCCGAAACGGTCGATCCCTAAATGCAATACCGGGTTGGATGTCAGGTTTCCCCATCCGAGGGTCCGTCCCGCTTCAACCGTTATAACATGTGTGCTTCCCGAAGGAATAACCGAGTTTCGATAACTTTGTTCCTGCTTTAAAAAAGTTTCATAAGAAGGACAGGACACCACCCTTATTTTTAAGCCTTCCGCGTTGAGCCTTTCAGCGGCTTCGATACTTATTGAAACTTCTGAACCGCTCGCGCAAATCACGGCATCCGGTTTTTCTTGTTCCAATACGGTAAATGCGCCTTTTTCAAAATCCCTGACCGGACCCGCATGAATATTTGGTAAACTTTGCCGGGTCAATATTAGCGCGGTAGGACCTTTTTTATACTTAAGGGCCGCCAGCCATGCTTCTGCCGTTTCTATTTCATCAGCTGGCCGGATCACCTGCAATCCCGGGATCAAACGCAAAGACATAAGCTGTTCGACCGGTTGATGTGTCGGCCCATCTTCCCCGACAAAAACACTGTCATGAGTAAAGACAAAAATCACTTGCTGTTTCATCAGGGCAGACATTCTTATTGCAGATCGCATATAATCGGAAAACACTAAAAACGTTCCGCCGAAGGGGATCAATCCGCTACCGTAAAGGGCCATACCGTTCATTATGGCGCCCATACCGAATTCCCGAATACCGAAATGTATATTTTTACCCCCGGCATCCTGTTTTGTAAGAGCCGGTTGATCCTTGATCGTTGTTTTATCCGAACCCGCAAGATCGGCAGAACCGCCGATAAGTCCCGGAATCCGTTTGGCCAAAATTTGGATCATCTTGCCGGAATGTGCGCGAGTGGCAGCCGGTTTTCCTTCAAGGTTATTAAAAATTTCTTCTTTCAGATCAGCAGGAAAAACCTTATTTACCTGGGCTTCATATTGTTCATAAAGATCTGCAAATTCCTCTTTCCAGTTTTCAAATTTTGCCTTCCAGTTCTTGTATTCAATGAGCGTTGAATCCACATGTTCTTTAAACAGTTCCTTGACGCCTTCCGGAATGTAAAATTGTTTGTCTTCGGGAAAACCGAAATGTTTTTTTATTAGACGGATCTCATCTTCTCCAAGCGGCGCACCATGAGCCGCCGAGGTGTCTTGTTTGTTCGGAGAACCGAAAGCAATGTGTGTTTTTGCAATGATCAGCGAAGCTTTATCCGTTACATTCTGAGCCTTTGTAATGGCCGCGGAAATCATATCATGATCATGACCGTCTATTTCCTGAACATGCCAGCCATATGCTTCAAATCTTTGAGCGACATTATCTGAAAAAGTAATATCTGTTTTACCGTCAATTGTAATATTATTGCTGTCATACATGCAGATCAGCTTATTCAACCCAAGATGACCGGCAAGTGAAGATGCTTCATGGGAAACGCCTTCCATCATATCGCCGTCCCCGCAGAAACAATAGATATAATGATCCCCGAATAATTCTGAGTTCCATTTGTCCGAGGATATTTTTGCTGCGATCGCCATGCCGACAGCATTTGCAATACCCTGCCCCAAGGGTCCGGTCGTGGTTTCAACCCCGGTGATCTCACATTCCGGATGTCCCGGTGTCTTTGAAGCCCACTGTCTGAAATTCTTCAAGTCATCCAGGCTCATATTGTAACCTGAAAGATGCAAAAGCGAATAGAGCAATGCGGAACCGTGACCACCGGATAAGACAAACCTGTCGCGTCCTGCCCAATCGGGGTCTTTGGGATTATATTTTAGAAATTTTGTCCAAAGAACCGCCGCACAATCAGCCATGCCCATAGGTAGGCCGGGATGTCCGGAATTTGCCTTTTGAACCATATCTGCCGCCAATAGACGGATAGTATCGGCTGTCTTTTTAAGCATATTTTCCTCATTATTCACAAGACAATAATTTAAGGGGAAAAAATCAACGATAAAACCCTTTAATAAAATAAAACGTGAAACAACGTAAAATGTGGTATTCTAAATGGTGTTCAAGACTTATATATCTGTTTAAACAAGTTCCGAATATGATCTTGTCGCTTATTATAATACGTTCCGGCTATTACATCGTTCCGAACGTCTAATTCTCAAAATACTTGGTCAATACGCATGAAATCTTTACATTCTATCATGAAAAAAATCATCTTATTTGTACTGGTCTCATTTTTGTGTTCCGGACTTTTTTCAGCCGTGGAGTTCATGGGCTTTGATGCTGAAATTCAAGACGGGAACGTCTTGCTTACCTGGTCAACCGCAACCGAAACTGCGAATCAGGGCTTTATACTTGAAAGAAAAACGAATTCCCTAGCAGCATGGGGGCCATTAACAAGTTATCTTGATTCTGACGATCTTCTGGGTCAAGGTACCGTTTCATACCAAACCGACTATTCCTATGTTGACACCAGCGTGGTGGAACAGGAAACGTATTATTATAGAATTTCCGGCGTTGACGAAGCCAGCAATATCGGCGTACTTGACAGCTTATCGATCACAGTCGGTGAAACATCCGTAAAACAGATCTTACCGGATGATTTTTCCTTGAAATGTTATCCCAATCCATTTAATCCTATCATAGCTATCAGCTTTCAGCTATCAACTTTCAGCAGTTTAAATGCCTCGATCTATAATTCAAAAGGGATATTAGTAGAAAAATTGCTGGACAAAAATATTTCTTCCGGGGCACATAAATTGATTTGGAATGCAAAAAACAATCCATCCGGAATATATATTTTGAAGCTGCGTGCAGGAAATATAACAAAAACACAGAAATTAGTATTGATGAAATAAATTCATCAAAAAAATATTATTTCATATAAGTATGGAAGGGTTTGGAACCGTTCCATACACTTTTATATTATTTATTTAATCTAAAATCTTTCTTTTTTCAACCCAACAAACGCCATAAATGCCAGAACCAAACATAGAAATGCATACATGAGCCAAAATTCGCCAAGTTGTGTTACTTTCTCAGTCATCGGATTCCATTCGTGTCCGATCTCATCCGCCAGTACCTTAACAGCCATCAGGAATAACAGCGAAAGCATGCTGCCGATCAAGTGAAAGATCGTGAGCCCCTCGCATTCCTTGCTTCGCTGGATGGTCATGAACGAAGAGATGAACAAGACCAAAAGGAAGGTCGCTGACGATATGATCACAAGAACAACAAACATCTCGATCAGATTTCTTCCATCGCCAATAACAAAAAATCGTTTGGGCAAGATCACAAGACAAATTAACACCGGGATCAGCAGGGCTGAATTAATTAATGCCCATATACGTTTTAGTTTATTATTCATAACATGCCTGTTGCTAAACTGTGAATTAAGCGAGCTGGATATATTTTTTGTTCCCAAACAAAAAACCGTCCGCCGATCGGCGGACGGTTTTCAATGTGGGCGCTACAGGACTCGAACCTGTGACCCCCTGCTTGTAAGGCAGGTGCTCTAAACCAACTGAGCTAAGCGCCCGAAATTTCAAAAGCCCGTAATAATAAAATGTTCATGGTTGTTTTGCAAGATAATTTTGTTCTTTAATGATTTGACTCAAATCGATTTATTAAATTCGAGTCGAATTTAATTGTTTTATTTATTTCAACAATATCATTTTAGATGATCTTGTCTCACCTGCTTGTTCCAGCGTATATAAATATATTCCGCTTGAATAATTTCCCATATTCAAATTGATCTCATTTAATCCCAAGAAAGGGTTCGCGATCCGGTGCGTTGCGATCAATTTTCCATTCAGTGAATATATTTTTAATTCGACAGGAATTTCTTTGTCAACATAATATTTGATCTTTGTACTTGGATTGAAGGGGTTCGGCATATTTCCGATAAGCTCAAAATCCTCCGGCATGGCTTCGTTATGTGTTCCCGTCCATGTTGTGACAATTGCCCCCTTTCTGTCAGCCCCTCCCCGATGCATGGGCCAGTAAACCATCCCGGCGTTTTCTTTCATGTCGATGACGGAGATCCCGGAATACTGACCGGTAATTAGCTCATTGTCGCCGTCATTGTCAATGTCGCAGATCACGGGGGAAGATTTTGACAAATATCTTATATTGATCGGAAAGCCGTGAACCATGCTTCCTGACATGTCGAGTGCATACAGATATCCGTTATTGCCCGTAGCAATAATATGCGGCTCATCGATCCCATCATCCAATACATCCGCTATGATCAGAGACTGATAGATAGCATTCACATTGACCGGCCAATTATTCTCAAGAGAGCCGTTGTTTAAGTTGATCTTATAAATATTTCCCTGGTTCGTTCCAAAAAAGGCGTATATGACATCTTCATTTACGTATAACGCCGGAGAAGAATATATTGCGCCGTTTCCGTCGACCATGAACTTTTGATCTCCGTTCAGGTCAAAACCATACATATCACCGTTATCGTTTCCGATAAGGATCAAGATCGAATCGTTCGGGGTTTGGATAACCTGTGGTTCGGAACTGATCGAGCCGGAAGTCATGACCGGGAAGTTCGGAAATTGACTTCCATCCGCAAGCAATATGTTCAATTGCCCGGATTTTGTTCCATAAATGATATCATCGATGTCATCACCGTTTATATCAACCAGCGATACGCCGCTGTGAAGCATTTGTCCGGTTGAATAGGGTGAAGATCCTACATTCGTGCTATCTTGATTCAAAACATACATTTTCTGATCATAGGAACCGACCACAATTTCCAGTTCGGGATCTCCGTCCAGATTTCCTATCGCAGGGATGGCCATATTGAACAGATCGGTATGTCGTGACCATTCGTAATTGCCGTCAATATCATACACTGTAATTTCTTTTTCAAAAAGGGTTGCAACGATCTCCAGTGTGCCATCTAGATCAATATCGGCTACTGCGATCCCACGCGGTTGTGATCCCAGTGAAACGGGAAAACCGCCTCGAACATTGCCTTGATAATCCACGATATATAATTGTCCACTTTTATCGGCAAAAATGATCTCCAGTTTCTCATCATCATTTAAATCCAGGAAGACCGGAGGTGCTTCCACTTCGTTTGTAGCGTAAAAGGGAAAGCCCTGTTGATCCAGATAAAGTGTAAGTGTAAAATTCACCGTTGTTTTATAGGGAAATTCATCTGTTTCCGGAGATTCAAGATCCAAGGTAAAATTATAATTGCCCGGCAAAAGACCTTCTGAGAAACTGATGGCAAATCCATTGTCGTCATTCATCACGGCAGTGTTCTGGGAAATGGACGTCCAAAATGCTATGCTGTCGGTTATGTCTATATTTTCTGACGAGGACCTTAAAATACCTTGTATGTTGGCCGCAGCTGTCCAACCCGTGTCGTTTTTAAGTTCGATCATTAAATTGATGCTTTCTCCAGGATTCAAGATCGAATCGGGATCTCCATCCGAAATGGTATAAATACTTTCCGATAAAGATAATTTCGGCCAGATACCCGATGCAAGCGCTTTCAAGATGTTGACGCGTCCCGTTCCGAGTTGTCCGGCATAATCGGGATTGATATCGTCAATAGGATCGGTATTGGAAAGCATGCGGTCGATCAACCAGTCATTCGAACTGTCGGGATAAACCGATTTCAATAATGCAAAACAGGACGCAACAAACGGCGAGGCCATGGATGTTCCCATCAGGTATGCGTAGTAATAATCTTTTGTAAGGTAAGTGCTCAGCATGCTTTCTCCGGGTGCCGCAATATCCACACCGTAGAAGTTAGCAGAAGGATCGGCTGCACCGTAATTCGCCCAGGAAAACACATCTGAGGAACTAACAGCGGTTACTGAAACCACATTGTCATATCCCGAGGGATAGTGGGGCTCATCGCTTGGACCGCCGTTATCGTCTCCATTGCCGGCGGCTGCAACGATCATTGCACCGTAATTATTATAAACGTTATTAACGATGTTCTGGGCATATGAACTGTAACCCGGCCCTCCCCATGAACAGTTGATAATATCCGCTCCTGCCTGAGCCGCGTACAAAACGCCATCCCAGCCCGTGTTGATACTGTTCGTGGTTTCATCACCTGTTGATTTTACGGCCATAACGGAAATATTATAAGCTGCCGATGCGATACCCACTCCATTGTTCGTTGTTGCACCCACAAGGCCGGCAACGTGCGTACCGTGACTGTTGACCGAAACCATGGGATCTTTATCATCGTCTGCCGATCCGCCATTTTCATCCGTATCCCAGCCGATAATATTGTCAATATATCCATCGCCATCCGTATCGGTGCCGTCTGTTAGAAGCGAGCGGCTTGAAAGAACATCCCTAAGATCCGCATCGTCTTCATTCAAAGAACTCACCGCTTCTTCCGCCGTTACATAACCGTCACCGTCCGTATCGATAAAGGGAAAATAAAGTGACGATATCTCATCCTGATTGATCCAAATGTTTTTCCAAAGGTCGGGGTGTGTGTATTCCACGCCGTCATCGACCACAGCTACGACAATATTTCTGCTGCCGGGAACTTCACCGCCTTCAAGGTCCCATAGTTTCCAGGCATCCTGGACCTGTGCCTTTGTGAGATAATACTGGTTCCCGATACGCGGGTCGTCGGGAATGGCGTGTTTTCTCATGATGGCTTCCGGTTCGGCATTCTGTATTGAAGTTGAAGCTTTTATGATATCTGAAGCCATAGCTAAGGGTGCCGGCTGGTCCTGCTGCATTGTCAAACGGTAAATCCTGTTCAAATAAACATCTCCGTCACGATCATCCGGTCTGGCATTGGCCAGCCACGGTTCTATCTTAACAACATCAAATTTATCAATAAGCCGGTTAAGTTCCGGATAAGGTGTTTCGAGGGTTTCCATCTGTTCTTGTGTTAAAAGCGGCTCTTCGCCGCTTAAAGAAAAAAGATAGCGGTTGGCGTAATAAGCCGGTGAAGCAATAAGCGAACCCAGTAATATTGAAAGTGACAGAAATGTCAAGATGTGTTTTTTCATATTTTTCAAGCCATTGTTTTGTTAGTGGTAATTTTATGTTTTTTATGAAAATAAAACAAGAAAAAAGAAGTCGTAACGGGTAACGGGTAACGGGTAACGGGTAACGGGTAACGGGTAACGGGTAACGGGTAACGGGTAACGGGTAACGGGTAACGGGTAACGGGTAACGGGTAACGGGTAACGGGTAACGGGTAACGAAGCTTCAAATTCTAAGCCGGAAAAACAAATAAAAAATATCATCCGGGAATATCATTTGAAATAAACAAAAACACTTAATACGTCATCACGAAACTCCTTTGGGGTATTCGGGATCTCAATGATTGATCACTCCCATATCTTACGGAGCAAGGCAAAAATTTAGGTCCCGGATATCCCGATAAAACGGGATTCCGGGATGACTTTCCGGTTTGCTTTTACTTTTGCCTTAAAAACACAAAAAAGCCGCTCAAACGAGCGGCTTTTTTATTTATGAAGTATATCTGATTATTTAACCAGAGACATCTTCTTGATATCGGTGAATGAACCGGAGGTCAGGCGATAGAAATAAACACCGCTTGACAATGCCGAAGCATCGAATCTCAGGTCGTAGCCACCGGCTTCAACATTACTGTTGAGCAATGTCCGTACGTGACGACCGGTGATATCAAAGATCTCAACTTTCGTCATGCCGGTTTCTTTAAGTTCAAAATGGATCGTTGTGACCGGGTTGAACGGATTCGGATAGTTCTGAGCCAGTTCATACTTAGCCGGAACAACTTCCGGAACAGCCGTCATATCGATATCGGTATCGAAATAACCGCGGATCATCGGATTGCAACGCAAGTAGCTCATGATCGAGCTCCAACCGCCACCCGGGACCTGCATGGTTGCCATGCCGGAGAATCCGTCGGTATCGGCACCAAGCCATGCCGGATAATCTCCGGGGGTTGCGCCTTTAACACCAACCCAGACGCTTTCGCCCTCTTCCAATACAACGCCGTTGCCGCCCATTGTCAACAATGTAATGACCTGATAGGCATTCCAGCCTTTAATTGCCGTGATCGGAGGTTCGATCAGCATCCAGCTGTCGCCGGGCATGCCGCTATTGTCTTTGAATATCTTGATCTTATAGATATCTCCTGCCCAAAGCGCATTAAAACGAACAGCTTCGAGCTTAGCCGGATAGCTTGTTGGTGTCAATTTGACCACAACGGTCGTATCCATACCCAATTCAAAGACAGCATCTGCTTCACCATCGTCATATTTGCGTTCTTCCACGTCACCGGGGGTAACGAAGAGAGCAGCACCAAGGCTTAAACCGCCCTCAAAATCATCTGCAGTACAGACGACATAATAGGCATACTCAGTGAAGGGATCAGCCGTTTCATCTACAAAACTAGTAGTTGCTAACGGTGTGGCGTTCAGTTTTGTCATGGTTGTCGATGCCACCGGGCGTCGATAGACATTGTATTCCAAGCCGCTGTATGTCACTTCGGAGTAACCTCTTGCACCAATAGGTGTAGCTGAGGCTCCGTCATTATAAAATCCAACACCGGGATAATAGATCTTTACACCGCTTCCGGCAGGTAAATAACATGGAGGATAAAAGGGACTGCTTTCCCAGAAAGCCATGACCCAGAAATCTCCGTTCCAGGTAACACCTTCGGATGAAATATCTACCATCTGGAAACCCACCGTACTGTCGGGACAGAAATTATCTGACCAGTAAAGTACATGCAGTGACGTGTCTACACCAATAACAGCAACGCTCATACTGTCACCATAATAATAAGGTGAGTTATAAACGGCAAAATCAATACTCGTAAAGTTCATGTCCTTGCCGCCCGTACTGTATGGCGAACCCAGTCCAAAACCGGTTGTACTGTCATTTTCCCAATAAGTATAACCCGGACCATACCAAAGATCCGCTGTACTTGTATCGGTAGCCATGAAAAGTTTATCCATCGGATATGTGCCGTCCATGTCATCCCAGCTGATCGCTACATTGTCATCAACATTCATAGCTGCTGCAACGCCTGTCGGGACAGGAAGATCGGGTTGTGAATATACGACAAAGTCGTCGATCATCAGACCGCCACCCATCGGTGTATCCAGATCTGAATGGAAATAAAAACGGAACATCAGATCCATGCCTTTATAGTCGGTCAGATCACAGGGTTCGTCGTAACCTGCCCGGAAGCTTACCCAAAAAGGAAGACCATCGCTGTAAACATAATTAGGATCGGAACCGCCATAGGGGTTAGAGATCGCATACCAGTTCGTACCGTAATCCGGTGATACTTCAAGACGCCAAAAATCTACATTAGGGAAAGCATCATCATCATAGAAATCAGGATAGAATTCGAAGTCACAGTAAACCAGCGTAGCCGGTTCATCCGGAATTGAGATCACAGGGGAAACAAAATAATCTTCCAATCCTACCGCATACGTTGTATCCGAAGGATCCCAGTTACGCAGAGCGTGGGTACCTGAAGGCAATGAATCGGTTCTGGCCTCAACTGCCCAGAAAGCACCCATGGCCATATTCAATGACATGGACTTCAGTCCGTCTGCACTACTTCCGTTATAAACAGCATTACCAGCTACATCGACGCTATCAATGAACATACCAAACAAACTGTCGGTATCGCTACCATCGGTCATCGGGTCAGAGCTGAAAACAAAACGAACGATAACGGAATCGCCCATAAATTCGGCGAGATTGATCTCGACATCGCCGGCCAATTGACCACCCCATCCGGGGATACCCAGGCCCATATTGAATTCAGATCCGAACGAATAAAGGCTTTCGGCATTATACGGAACGCCTGTTGGGACTGCGATATCCCATGTTTCACCGCCATCACCCGATACCCAGACGTTTCCACCGTCCCAACCGTCATAACCTTCATAATCGGCTAATCCTTCTGCGAACATCATCAAGTCAAAAGACAAGATACTGTCAGGACCGGTCATCTGTAC
>Ga0272443_10002406_pt1 | contig 24026 bp, 18 predicted proteins | sample SSMAcet12_FD_193581 | JGI IMG/M metagenome (GOLD analysis project Ga0272443, IMG submission 193581) | Marine sediment archaeal communities from Little Sippewissett salt marsh, Falmouth, MA, United States - SSM-Acet-12 | ecosystem: Environmental > Aquatic > Marine > Wetlands > Sediment ...
AACCGCACGGACGCAGGCGGGGGGGTGCTACGCTTACTTGCCGCCCTTGCTCTTGGAGCGCTTCGAGAAATAGTCGCCGCCGTACTTGCGGGTAAACCGCTCGACGCGACCGGCTGTATCGACGAACCGCTGCTGGCCCGTAAAGAACGGGTGGCAGTTCGAGCAGATCTCGACACGCAGTTCCGGGACCGTCGAGCGTGTCTCGAACGTGTGGCCGCAGCCGCACGTTACGACGCACTTTCCGTACTTGGGATGGATGTCCTTTTTCATGCCTCACGCACCCTGAGCCGGCCGCATCGGTCACGGACCGCGACCGGCCGACCTCTAAAATCGCAAGGATAAGGCCACCGGCCCATGTACGCAAGGATCGCCCCCCTCCACCCAGCCGAGACAGGGGGCTGAACGCCTCGGCCCCGGAGTCGTAGTCGGCCCACGGGGGGCCGACGGGAGGCGGACTCCGCACCTCTTCCCGCAGGGACAGCATCGGGCTAATCTTGTGGCCATGACGTCGGCCCGTTCCTCCGATTCCCTGCAGAATAACTCCTTGCCCACTCGGGCTTTTGCTCCAGGTCCAGCCTGCTGGCTGGCCGGTGCTGTGGCATGCGCGCTGGCCATTGTCGCCGCTGAATCGACGGTGGCGTTGGCCATCACACTCATGGAGGGCTTCGTCGTACTGGCAGTGCTCGCGGCGGCCAGCCTTGCCGGCGGGTGGGTCATCGCACTGCTGGGCCTGGGCGACGCGCCGCGGGCCGACCGGCTCATCCTCGGGGGGGGAGTGGGGGTCGGCCTGAGTGCGATCGTCGTCTTCGCGGTCGCCCGGGCCGGCGCGTGGGGCCGGCCGGCGGCGATCGTCATCGCCGTGGTGCTGGCCATCGCGGCGGCCGGCCGCGTCGTCGTCGAGCTGCGGCGGAACGGAGGGCCGACGGAGCGCGGTCAAACGAGCGGCGGACTCCCGGACAAAAGCAGCCCATTCTTACGATGGGCGCCATCTCTGTGGCTGCTGGTCGGCCCGTTTTTGGGCATCACGATCCTGGGTGCCTGTCTGCCGCCTGGAATCCTCTGGCAGGAGGAAGCGGGCGGCTACGACGTCCTCGAATACCACTTGGCTGTTCCCAAGATCTGGCACGAGGCCGGCGCGGTCCGATTTCTCGGAAACAACGTCTACAGCAATTTCCCTCTGGTCGGCCAAATGCTGTCCATGTGGATGATGGGCCTGCACGGCGATCCGATCGAGGCCGCCTTCATGGCCCACTTCGTGAATGTCTTTTTGGGGGCACTGTTCGTGGCGGCTGCGTGGCTGTTCGGCAGCCAGTTCTCGCCGAGGGCGGGACTGATCGCGGGCGTACTGGCCGGCTGTACGCCCTGGCTGGTCTATCTCAGCGCGATCGCCTACGACGAGAGCGGGGTGCTTGCGCTGGGCATGTGCAGTGCGGCCGCGGTGGGAAAGGTTCACTCCGATCCGGCCCGCGCGCGGCGGTGGGCGCTGCTGGCCGGCTTGCTGGTCGGCCTGGCCTGCGGGTTCAAGTACACGGCCGTCGCCCTCATCGCGCTGCCGTGGGCGGTTCTGCTGGCTTCGGCCAGCGGCTCCTGGAAACGCGCGGCTGAAGCGCTCGCGCTGTACACGCTAGCGGCTGTGGCTGCCTTTTCGCCGTGGATGATTCGCAACGCGGTCAACACGGGCAACCCAGTCTTTCCCTTGGCCAGCGGGTTGTTCCCTGCACGGACCGACGTCTGGGACGCGGAACTTCAGGAACGGTGGGACCACGCGCACGGGCGCGGCTCGGACGCGTTCGCGGCAGCGCCGACGGTGGCCGGCCTCTGGCAACGCACGCTCGGCGAGCCGCGCATCGGGATCGTCACCGTGCTCATGGCCGGCTGCGCGATCGTTCTGATCCGGGATCGGCGGACGTGGGCCGGGGTCACGGTCCTGGCGGTACAGGCGGCCGTCTGGCTGCTGGCCACGCATCTTTTCGCGCGCTTCGCCGTCTTTGGGGTGATCCCCCTCATCGCGCTGGCAGCCCGCACGGTGGATGCCTATCCACATAGACTTTGGCGGGCGGCTGTCGTCGCGCTGCTCGTGGTCGGAACGGGTCTGAATCTTTACCGTGTCGGGCGGCTTTATTATGATCACACACGCCTGGGTACGACGCGGGAGCCCATCGACGCTTACGGCCAGACCGCGTGGTTCACCGAGGGGCAGTGGCCGGGAACCGACCACTTCGGCGCGATCAACGCGCTGCCGACCGACAGCCGGGTGATGCTCGTCGGGGAAGCGCGGACGTTCTACCTGCGTCGTCCCTTCGAGTACGCGACGGTCTTCAACCGCCATCCGCTCGCGCGCGCCGCCCGGCGCGACCCGTCCGGGCCGGCCCTGCTGGACTGGTTGCAGAAGCGGGGCACGACGCACCTGCTCGCACACTGGACGGAAATCGGCCGGCTCCAGGCCACCTACGGGCTCGACACGGAAATCAACGCCGCGCTTTTCGAACGCCTCGAGCAGGCCGGTCTGAGCGAGACGCCCACGACCAGTTTCTATTCAGCGGGGGCCACGTCGGCCTACGCGACGCTCTGGAAGATTCCGCAGCCGGTTCATGAGGGGACACGTGATGAGTGACATCGTCAACATCGGCATCTGCACCGTGGACGCGATCGGCCAGACGATCGACGACTACCCCGCGCCGGGCGGGCTGCGCCTCTTCGACAAGCTCACGATGACGACGGGCGGCAATGCGATGAACTGCTCGATCGCGCTGCGCAAGATGGGCGTCGCCTGTGACGTGATCGTCAAGGTCGGCGACGACGCGCTGGGCGATTTCGTCATCGGCGAGGCGAAACGCTACGGCGCGGGAGCGGCCGGCATCGTCCGCACCGACACCATCCACACCCCCTACACCTTCGTCTGCGTCCTGACGGGCGGGCAACGAAGCTTTTTCCACACGATGGGCAGCAACGGCACGCTCTGCTACGACGACATCGACATGGATATCGTCCGCGGGGCGCGGTTCTGCTTCGTCACGGGCACGATGGTCATGAAAACCTTCGACGGCGCCCAGACCGCGCGCGTCCTGACCGAGGCCCAGCAGGCCGGCGTGACGACGCTGCTGGACACGGTCTACCTAGACGCCGCCCCCCGCCAGCTCTGGCACGACAACATTCACCCGGCCCTGCCGGTGCTCGACTATTTCATTCCCTCGCTGCCCGAGGCGCGTGCGATCACCGGCCTCGAACGACCGGCCGAGATCGCCCGCTCTTTCCAGGAGCGCGGCTGCAAGAACGTGGTCATCAAGATGGACGAGGCGGGCGCTTTCTGCCGGACGGCGGACGGCACGGAAACGACGGTGCCGGCCTACCGCGTCGATCGCGTCGTGGACACGACCGGCGCAGGCGACTCGTGGTCGGCCGGCTTTTTGGCCGGTCTGCACGAAGGCCTGCCCATTCCGGAGGCGGCCTTGCTTGGCAACGCCACCGCCGCCCACTGCATCCAGGCGCCTGGCGCGTCCACGGGGATCGTCGCGCTCGAGTCGATCCGCGCCTTCCAGCAGCGCACGCCGCTGCGCGCCTGAAGGCATTGGACCGGGTCACAAATCGACGATCTCGAACCGCTTGGCCAGGTAGGTGGAGCCCACGTTGACGCATACGACGTGTTCACGCGTCAGGCTGCCGGGCTTATGGCTGTGGCCGCAGAAGACGTGACGGGCCTTTGGATATTCGAGCAGGGCCTGCCCGAACACCTCGCTTCCCAGGTAGGCGCTGGCGAACGCCCAGCTCGGTTTGTCGGTCGGCGGCACGAGGTCACGGAAAGGCAGGTGATGCAGGCCGACAACGATCCGCTCGGCATGGCGCGAAGCCCATGCGAGGTGTTCGCTTAACCGCTCGCCGAGCTGGTTGCAGAAGGTGGCGTCGCCCACGGGCAGGCGAACGTGCACGCCGTCCATCCACCGCGTACCGATGCGCATCGCCGTTTCGGGGATGTCCGAGCGGTCGGCGACGAGATGAGCGTGGTCGGGCAGGCGGGCGGCCGCCCCCGGCGCGACTTTCGCCTCGTAGAAGCGCAGGGGGATGTTCAGGTGCGCTGGCCGATAGCTCAAGTCGTACCAGCCCATCGACCCGACAAGGCCCAGGCCATCCAGCAGCGCGGGTTTTTCGTCGAGCATGTGGAAGCCGGCCTCCCGGCAGAGTTCGGGCAGTTCGACCTCGAAGCGGTGGAGCGAATCGCCGCCGGGGTCGGTCCAGATATCATGGTTGCCAGCCACGAAGAACTTGGCGCCGGCGAACCGGTCGAAAAGACGGAGGCACTCCCGTAGAATGGCTGGATCGTGGCCCGCGACGTCACCGAGTACGAGCAGCGCATCGCCCCCGAGACGACAGATGCGGTCGGCCGCATCGATGGCCGGCTGCCGGCTGCGGTCGATGTCGTAGTGGAGGTCTGCGGTGACGAGGATTCGCATCGTGACGCTCCCCCGGCTGTGAGAACTTTAGTGTAGGAGCAGGCAGGGCCGACCTCAACTAGGGTGGTGTCGTGCGGAGCGCAAGGACATGGCGGTCGTCCTGGAAATCGAGAACCTCGTCAAGACCTATCGGCTCGGCCGCCAGAGCGTCCGCGCGCTGGACGGCGTGTCGCTCGCGCTGGCGCCGGGGCGCCTGGGGGCCATCATGGGCGCGAGCGGGTCGGGCAAGTCGACGCTGCTGCACCTGGCCGGCGGGCTGGATCGGCCCGACAGCGGCACCGTCCGGGTCGAGGGTCGCGACATTACGCGCCTGTCGGATCGGCGGCGTACGCTGTTCCGCAGGCGGCGGATCGGCATCATCTTCCAGACGTTTAACCTTCTGCCCACGCTGACCTGCCGCGAGAACGTAGCGGTCCCGATGCTCGTGGACGGAGCACCGCTCAGGCAGCTCGAGGCGCGCGTCGACGAGATGATCCGGCTGGTCCATCTCGAAAATCGCGCTCACCACCGTCCCCAGGCGATGTCCGGCGGCGAGCAGCAGCGCGTCGCCATCGCGCGGGCGCTGCTGAACGACCCCGCGCTGATTTTGGCCGACGAGCCGACGGGCAACCTCGATTCGGGCAATGCCCGCGAGATCTGGCAGCTCCTCCGGCACCTCACGCACACGCTGGGCAAGAGCGTCCTGATGGTCACGCACGAGCCGACCGCGGCCTCGTATGCCGACGAAGTGTATGTGTTAAAGGACGGTCGGATCATCGGCTCGATCACCCCGTTGGAACCCGGGAATGCGTCATTGGTGGCAGCTCGGTATACGGAACTGGCGGGTTAAGCCCGGCCGCGCGTGCGGCGCGGTGCTGGCCGTCGCGATCGGCGTGGGCGTGGTCATCTGGGTCACCTGCGCGTACGAATCCGTGCGCCTGGCCTTAAGCGACCAGGTCTGGCTGTGGATCGGGCGCAGCCATCTGACCGTCGAGTCATCCTACGGCGGGCAGGGGACCGTTTACGAGTCGATCGCCGACGACGCGCGCCAACTCGACAACGTAGCGCACGTCACCAATCGGCTCAAACACAACATGGTCCTCGAAACGCGACCGGCCGCCGCGACCGCGCCTGAGGCGGCTCCGCTGGGCGTGGCCGTCTCCGTCCAGGTCATCGGCATCGACCCGGTCCTCGAGCAGCCCTTCCGCACGTTCGATCGCGACCGCGTGGCCGGCCGCATGCTCGAACCGACGGATACGCACGCCGTCGTCATCGACCGTCAACTCGCCGAGCAGCTCAAACTGCAGATCGGTGAAACGGTCGCGCTCCGCAACGACGCAAGCGACACAGACCTCTCCTTTTCCCAGGACACGGCGACATTCGAGATCGTCGGTTTGATGCAGCACCACCGCATCGCCCGCCAGCAACGGCCCATCGTGCTCGCGCCGCTGGACATCGTCCAGGCGCTGGCCGACTACGACCGCGCACCCCGGCGGGTGACCCGCATCGACATCATGGTCGAGGACACCTCGCCGAAGGCCCTGGCCCGCACCGAGCGGATGCTCACCCAGAGGATCGCCCGCTACCGCCAGCCCTTCCTGGTCGTCAGCGCCGCGGCCAAGCTCGTCCAGGTCACCGCGGCCGAGAACCAGACCAGGTTTCTCCTCATGCTCATCTCGACGGTCGCGCTGTTCACCGCGTTTTTCATCATCCTCTCTACGCTGAGCATGGGCATGGTCGAGCGGGTGGCCCAGCTCGGCACACTGCGGTGTCTGGGGGCGACGCGGACGCAACTGGCCATCCTGACGCTCGGCGAGGCCGTCGTGCTCGGGTCGGCCGGCATCGTCGGGGGTATTCCCGTCGGCCTGGCGCTGGGCAGGCTGAGCGTCTGGCTGGCGCCCGAGTACATCGGCACTTTCGCCATCAACCGGCAGGGGATCGTGTTGGCCGTCTGCGGCGGCGCGGTGACGATGCTGGCCGGCGCCCTGCTGCCGATGTTCCAGGCCTTCCGGGTCAGTCCGCTGGCCGCCTCCCGCCCCCAGGCGAACCCACCGCCCTCCGTGCTCGCCTGGATCGCCGGCGCGCTGGGCGTCGCCATGACGGCTGGCCATACGTGGATGATCACGCACCTGGCGCCTTCCCAGCTCTACCGCGCCGGCACAGCCGTCGTCGCGGTGGCGTTGCTGTACATCGGTTACGCGCTGCTCGTGCCGGCCCTCATCCGCATTTTCAGCAGCGTGGCGGTGCGTGCGGCCGCCGTTCTGCTGCGCCTCCGCTACCCGCTGCTGCGCGACCAGTTCGGCCGGGCGGTCTGGCGGTCTGCGGCGATCTGCTGCGGGCTGATGGTCGGCCTGTCGATGATCGTCACCCTCGTCGTAAACAGCGAATCGGTGGCCGCGGGATGGAATTTCCCCAAGGACTTCCCCGAGGCGTTCTTCTATGTCTCTCCAGCCATCCCCAAACAGAAGGCCGACACCGCACGCCGCATCGGGGGCATCGGCGGAAGCTGCCTGGTCAATACGAACATCCGCTGCACGATCTACGGGAAGGGACCGTTCCACTTCCCCGTCTCACTGTTCATCGCGGGCGATCCGCACGGGTTCTTCGAGCTGACGAATCTGACCTTCCTGAAAGGTGACCGCGAAACCGCCATCGCCCGTCTCGAACAGGGCAACGCCATCATCGTCACACCCGAGTTCGTTCGCTCCAAGAACCGCGATTACGGCGACAAGGTCACCATCCGGCAGGCGTCCCTCTTCGGACGCGGTGCGGTCTTCGAGATCGTCGCCGTCGTCACCTCGCCCGCGCTGGACATCGCAGCCAACTTCTTCAACGCCGGGGACATGCTGTCGGCCCAGTCGGTGCATACGGCCCTGGGCACATTCAAGGACGCGCGCCGCGTCTTCCAGGTCCCCCCGGAAGCGAGCCTGATCCTGTTCAATTTCGACCTGCCGGAGACCGATCCACCGCCCGAGTTCGTCCAGGCTGTCGCGCCGGACATGTCGGACGCGCACCTCGCCGAAATGCTCGAACGCTGGCGTCCGCGTCTGCCCGAACGCGCGGAGCAGCTCGATCGGCTCGGGACAGGCGAGAACGAAGAAGGTGCCGTTGCCCTGGAACCGGACGAGGCCCACATCTACCGCGAAGCGCTCAGCTCTTTGAAGCGAAATTGGCCGCAGGCGACGCCTGAGCAGCGATGGCGTAGCTTCCGTGAAGAGGTCGTGATGAATCTCCTGGCACACCGGGCGGGCGTCGACTGGTATCAGCACGGAACGGTCCGCGGGCTGAAAATGATGCTCGACGAGGAACTTCGCCACGCAACGCAGCTGTTCGCCGCCATCCCGATCGTCGCCCTTATCGTGGCCGCCCTGGGCGTGGCTGACCTGATGACCGCCAACGTCGCCAGCCGCCATCGGCAATTGGCCACCCTCCGGGCGATCGGCGCGACGCGCGGGCAGATCGTCCGGCTGGTCATCGGCGAAGCGGTAACGCTCGGCGTGCTGGGATGCGGCGTCGGCGTGGCGCTCGGCCTGCACGCGGCCCGGAGCATCAACGCCATGATCGAGATGTTGTGGGGCTATCGGCCAGTCTGGACGATCCCGCTCGACTGGCTGAGCCTCGGCATCGGGCTGACGCTGGCGATCTGCCTGGTGGCCAGCGTCCTGCCCGCACGCCGCGCGGCCCGCAGCAACATCGTCGAGGCCCTCCAGACGACCTGAGCGGACGGCGACAACTTCTCTCAGCCGCACTCCGTCCCGCGGGGGTGCGACGGGCCGCCCCGACGGGCCCGGCAGCGCTCGAGGTCCGCCCGCACCACTGGCGGGACAAAATGGTCATCCAGTGTGAGCACGTCGGCCAGGGCCGACAGGGCGACGTCGTAACGCGTCGCCGCGTCGGCCGTCGTATCGACGAACAGGACCTGATGACCCTTCAGCCGGCACAGGCCGCCCCCCTGCCCGCCCATCGGCTCGGCGCGGACCTCGATCCCGGCCGCCTCAGCCAGTCTGAGCAACTGTTCCAGCCGCAATGCCCACTCCATCCGCCGCTCTCTTTCGAGCCTCAAGATTCTCCCGACCCGCTGCCGATAAAGCGGGTCGGAGGCTGTCTTTCACCGTGCCTGCGCCGATGACAAACCGTTCACAGCCCGGCTCGGCCGCATGCCCGGGGCATCCACGTCGGACCCCGCCGGCCAGCCACGGCGCAGCGCGTCGAGCTGCCGAGCCAGCACCCCCGTCCCGATCCACCACTCTAGCGACGGACCCAGCACCGCTACAAGCGCGCCTCGACGAGCTCGAAGCGCGATTCGCCGACCTGAACGGGCAACTCCGCCACCTCCAGAAACTGGCGACCCTCGGCACGACGGCCGCCATGATCGCTCACGAGATCAACAACCTGCTCACACCGATTACGGGCTATGCCCGCCAGGCCCTGGAGGACGACGACCCGGAGCTCATGCGCCACGCGCTGCGCAAGACGCTCGACTGCAGCCGCGCGATGGGCCGGATGGTCGATCGCGTCGCCGGCTTTGCCCGCCAAGGCCCGGGTGCCGCCGAGGCCGTCCGCGTCCGCGACGTCGTCGAGGACGCGCTGGGCTGTTTGGCGCGGGATTTCACCAAGGACCGGATCGACCTCTCCCTGCGCATCGACGAGGCGCTGACCGTCCATGCGGACGAAAACCCGCTTCTCCAGGTGCTCATCAACCTCATCACGAATGCCCGCCACGCCATGGCGGGCCGACGCGGCCGGCTGACGATCCGCGCCGTGCCCGAGGGTGAGGACCGCGTCCTCCTCGAAGTGGCCGACACGGGTTGCGGCATCGCTCCCGAACACCTCGACCGCGTTTTCGATCCATTCTTCAGCACACGGACCGACCCCGAGAAGGCGGACCGCCGCGGGCTGGGCCTCGGCCTGCCCATCTGCCGGGACATCGTCGAGGAACTCGGCGGCACGATCACGCTGGAAAGCCGGGTCAACGTCGGCACGACGTTCCGCATCACGCTGCCCCGGGCCACCTGAGCATACCATCGGTTGAAAGATGAACGCCTGGCGCCGAGCCGGTAAGATACGCCTACGCAACAGGTGTGGGCATAACAGGCCCACACGATTGGGGCCGTACGACAGCCGGTAATTCACAGGACCCGATTCCACCGGCCTTTTCGTTACAGGAGAGCTTCGAGCATGAACCCATCTACCCAAAATCGCGTCACGGACCTGAACCGCCGCGACATCCTGCGCATCGGTGTTGCCGGCCTGGGGACGGTGCTCGGCGCGTCGGCGCTGAGCGGCTGCGCGTCGTCGGGCCGGCGCGCCGGCATCGCGGGCCGACGGTGGCGCGCGACCGACCGTGTCCGCGTCGGGATCGTCGGCGTCGGCGGCCGGGGGCAGGCCCACGTGCGCGAGCTGCTGTCCCTCGAGGGTGTCGAAATCCGCGCTGTGTGCGATATCGTCGAAGACAAGGTCGCCCTCGTTCAGAAAATGGTCGTCGACGCCGGCCAGTCGAGGCCGACGGGCTACGACCGCGGGCCGACCGACTTTCGCCGCATGTGCGAGCGGGAGGAGCTCGACATCGTCTACAATGCCACGCCTTGGCAGTGGCACGCTCCCATTGCGGTAGCCTCCATGGAAAACGGAAAACACGCAGCGCCCGAGGTGCCCGCAGCCATGACCATCGAGGAATGCTGGCAGCTCGTGGAGACCTCCGAGCGCACGGGGCAGCATTGCATCATGCTGGAGAACTGTTGCTACGGCCAATCCGAGCTGATGGTGCTGAACATGGTGCGCCGCGGCCTTTTCGGCGAGCTGCTCCACGGTGAATGCGGCTACCTGCACGACCTGCGCGACATCAAATTCAGCGATCACGGCGAGGGCCTCTGGCGGCTCGATCACTCGATCCACCACGACGGCAACCCGTACCCGACGCACGGCCTAGGGCCGATCGCCCAGTACATGAACGTCAACCGCGGCGACTGCTTCGACTACCTCGTGTCGATGAGCTCCAAGAGCCGCGGGCTCAACCTCTACGCGGCTGAAAAGTACGGCCCCGACGACCCGCGCGCGACGCGGAAGTACGCGCTGGGTGATATCAACTCGACGCTCATCCGTACGATCAACGGCTGCACGATCATCGTCATGCACGACTGCTCGTCACCGCGGCCCTACAGCCGGATCAACATGATCCAGGGCACGAAAGGCCTGTTCGAGGGCTATCCCGACCGCATCCACATCGAGGGCCGCAGCCCCGCCCACGCGTGGGAGGACGCGGACGCCTACCGCGCCGAGTTCGACCACCCGCTCTGGACGGCACTCGCAGAGAAAGCGCGCACGTCCGGCCATGGCGGGATGGATTACGTTATGAACCATCGGCTCATCCACTGCCTTCAAACCGGCACACCGCCGGACATGGACGTCTATGACGCAGCCTCCTGGAGCGTCATTACCGAGTTAAGCGAACGCAGCGTCGCGCGGCGGAGCGCGCCGCAGGATGTCCCCGATTTCACGCGGGGCGCGTGGAAAACCACGTCGCCGCTGGGCATCGTGACCGTGTGAGGCCGGAGGCGTCCGGCTTCAACCGATCGACAAGCTGTTGTCCCGACCACCGGAGGAAAAAACATGGCTCGCAAGCCGACCACGCAAAAAGTTCTGGGGCAGCCCTCCTGGCCGCTCCGCACGCGCGACGTCGAACTCTACGTCACCGAACTCGGCGGCCACCTCGGGCCGGTCACGTTCGACCGTACGGGTCGCAAGATCCAACCTTATTCGGTCGCGCCCTGGGCCGAAGAAAAAATCGACCCGGCCGCCCCCGTGATCCTCAAGGTCCTGCGGGGCGACTTCTTCTGCATGCCCTTCGGCGACAACGCGACAGCCTATCGCGGCGAGCGTCATCCCCCACACGGCGAGACGGCCAACGCGCGATGGCGGTTCGAGTCCCTCGACAAAGACGAGGCCCGCGCGTGCCTCCACCTTTCGCTGCGCACGAAAACACGCCGCGGGCGCGTCGACAAATACATCACGCTGATCCCCGGCCACAATGCCGTCTACTGCCGGCACGTTATCTCGGAGATGAGCGGACCGATGAATCTCGGCCACCACGCGATGCTCAAGTTCCCCGACGAGCCGGAAAGCGGCCGTGTCGCGACGAGCCCGATACGCTACGGCCAGGTCCTGCCCTTCGAATTCGAGAACCCGGCGGCCGGCGGCTATTCCGCGCTGAAGCCAGGCGCCCTCTTCAAACGACTGACCCGCGTGCCGACGGCTGCGGGCCAGATGGCCGACCTGACGCGCTACCCCGCCCGGCGCGGCTTCGAAGACCTCGTCCAGGTTATCAACGCCCCGTCCGACAATCTGGCGTGGTCAGCCGTCACGTTTCCCAAGCAGCGCTATACCTGGTTCGCGCTCAAAGACCCGAACGTTTTAGCCAGCACGGTCTTCTGGCTCTCCAACGGCGGGCGCCACTATGCGCCCTGGAGCGGTCGCCACGTCAACGTGCTCGGCCTGGAGGAAGTGACGTCGTTTTTCCACGTCGGGTTGGCTGAATCCGCCCGGTCCAACGATCTCACGCGGCGCGGGTTCCCCACGGCCCTGCGGCTCACGCCGCGCCGGCCGCTGACAGTCAACTACATTATGGGCGTGGTCGAGACGCCGGCCGGCTTCGACCGCGTCAGGCGCATCCGCGCCGAGGCTGACCGGGTCGTTCTGACAGCCAACACCGGCAAGAAGGTGACCGCTCCTCTGACGAGCGATTTTTTATGGGAGACGCAGTGACCGCGGCTATCTTTCCGCGGCTACCTCGGTGAATGCGCCGCGGGCCGCGACGATCGTCTCGTCGATCTGCTCATCGGTGTGCGCCAGCGAGACGAACAGCGTCTCGAACTGTGAAGGGGGCAGGTAAACGCCGCGCTCCAGCATCGCGTGAAAGAACCGCGCGTACCGCTGCGTATCGCTGCGCTGTGCCGTGACAAGGTCCGTCACGGGACCTTCCTGGAAAAAGACCCCCACCATGCTGCCGACCCGGTTGATGCAAAGGGGGACGCTGGCCCGGCGGGCGGCCGCGATCAACCCCTCCTCCAGGCGGTTCGAAGTGCTTTCAAGCTGCTCGTAGACACCGGTTTCGTGGAGGGCCTCGATCGTCGCCAGGCCGGTCGCCATCGCCAGCGGGTTGCCCGCCAGCGTGCCGGCCTGGTAGACGGGGCCGGCCGGGCTCAGTGCGTTCATGATCTCGGCTCGCCCGCCGTAGGCGCCGACAGGCAGTCCGCCGCCGATGATCTTACCGAGGCACGTCAGGTCCGGCCGAACGCCGTACTTGCCCTGCGCACCGCTGAGACCGAGTCGATAGCCCGTCATCACCTCATCGAAAACCAGCAGCGCTCCGTTCGCGTCGCATACTGCGCGGAGGCCGGCCAAGTAGCCCTCAGCCGGCGGGATGCAGCCCATGTTGCCGGCCACTGGTTCGACGAGCAATGCCGCGATGCGCGGCCCGTCCTGCTCGAAAAGCGAGTACACCGCCGCCAAGTCGTTGTAGGCGACGACCCGGGTATCCTTGACGCAGCCGTCCGGCACGCCCGCCGAGCTGGGCACGCCGAACGTCAGCGCGCCCGAGCCGGCTTCGATAAGCAGCGCGTCGACATGGCCGTGGTAGCAACCGGCGCACTTGACGACAAGGTCGCGACCGGTAAAGCCGCGTGCCAGCCTTATAACGCTCATCGCCGCTTCCGTGCCGGAGTTGACCAGACGGACACGTTCGATCGAGGGAATGTCCACCACAATCGCCTCGGCCAGTCGCGTTTCCGCCTCTGTCGGTGCTCCGAAAGACCAGCCCTTGCTGAGCACCTTGCTGGCGGCCGCATGGACGCGCTCGTCGCAATGGCCCAGGATGAGAGGCCCCCACGCGCCGACGTAGTCGATGTAGGCACGACCGTCGAGGTCGGTCATCACCGCGCCCTGCCCGCGCGCCAGGAACACCGGCGTACCACCCACAGCGCCGAACGCGCGCACCGGCGAGTTCACTCCGCCGACGAGGACGCGCTCAGCCGCCGCAAACGCCTCCCGCGAGCCGTCGGCGGGGACGGCCTGGCCGGCTTGATCTTGTGTCTTGTTCTGTCTGTTCATCGTCGCCATGATGATACATCCCCGTAGCCACAAAGCGAATCCACATTATCTGGGAACTCGCCCGGGCGATACTTCCATATTTTGTGTCTGGTGTCCGTATCGCCGCATCATATAATGTCGATCCGGCGACGTCGGACCGCCCTGCAGCCGTTCCTGGAAATCCAATACACCGGCGGCATCGGCAACGCGCAGGGGTCCGTAATTGCGTGCGGATCGCCGTTTCGAAAACAAGGATTATCATTCACCGCTACGTTCACCATGTGCGCTGTCAGTCCACGACTCTGGAGCGATCTGCTTGTGACGGTGCGCGAACAGCGTCCCGAACTGGCACGGCCGTGGTTTGCCATGCTCGAACCACTCGATATGCAGTACGGCGTCATGCGGGTCCAGACCGCCAGCTCAGCCCATCATGACTATCTTTCCCAGCACTGTCAGCAACCCTTTAACAACGCCGCCCAAGCTGTCACGGGCCGCTTGCTGACGGTCAACTTTCTACCGCCTGCGCACCCGGATGGTGAACGCCCCCTTGCCTTCGAGCGCGAAACCGAGGCGCTTCAGCTCAATCCTGACTACACGTTCGCCAACTTCGTGGCGGGCCCCTGTAACCGCCTGGCCCACGCGGCCTGTGCCGCCGTCGCGGAATCGCCCGGCCACGTCTACAATCCGCTCTTCGTCCACGGCAGTGTAGGGCTGGGAAAATCCCACCTTCTCCAGGCGGTCTGCCATAAGCTCCAGGGGAACGGGTCATCCTCCAAGGCCATCCTCTACCTGTCCTGCGAGACTTTCACAAACCATTTCGTCGAGGCCATCGAGCGCGGCGCGCTTCACCAGTTCCGCTATCGCTACCGCCACGTCGACGTGCTGGTTATCGACGACGTTCAGTTCCTGTCGAATCGCGAACAGAGTCGCGAGGAGTTTTTCCACACCTTCAACACGCTCTATCAGGCGAAAAAGCAGATCATCCTGTCAGCCGACGATGCACCGAATGGCATCCCCCGCCTCGAGGAGCGCCTGACGAGCCGGTTCAACTGGGGCCTCGTCGTGCGGATCGATTCTCCGAGCCTCGAAACACGGATGGCCATCGTTCGCAAGAAAGCCGCCATGCGTTGCGCGAACCTGCCCGAGGACGTGCTCTACCACATCGCCGCGACGGTCCAGTCCAACGCCCGCGAGCTCGAAGGCGCACTTAGCAAGGTCCTGGCCCTCAGCCAGCAGTTCGGAGGAATCGTCACCCTCCAGATCGCCCGCCAGGCGCTGGGCGACCACATGGCAGGCTCCGGACGGCAAATCGGCATCAGCGACATCCTCGACGCCGTCACCGACTGGTTCGACCTCCGGCTGGCCGACCTCCAGGGCAAACGCCGCCACCGCTCGATCGCCCTGCCCCGGCAGATCTCCATGTACCTCGCCCGGCAGCTCACCAACCTGAGTCTCGAAGAGATCGGCGGCTATTTCGGCGGTCGCGACCACACGACCGTCCTGCACGCTGTCCGGACCGTCACCGACTTCCAGACTCAGGACCCGGAGCTCCAGCACGTCCTGACCGCCCTGACGGCCAAACTCCACGAGAAGGCCCTGTAGTCGGGTTCCGGACAGCCCTGCCTGCCCGCCCGCCTTGTGGTTCCCAAGCTTTACCGAGCCTCACAACCGCCACTTTCAGCGGTGGATTGCCTGTGCGATTTGCGGTATCCTGAACGCTTGTACGAACAGCACTTGCCGGGCGTTGGCGGAGGACGGGGCGCCACCTGAGCGGTCCTCTGAAGGCCGCAACAGGTTGTCCACAGTCGCCCCGGCTGCACAACGTGCACAATCTCATTCCAGGCAGGTGCTTATACCGTAAACCTGGCGGCGATTCGCACAGCTCACAGCCTCTACGAATACAGCCAGTTTCAATCAAGGGAAAAAGAAGAGACAATATCAGCGTGCAAACAGAAACCCGGCCTATACCGAAGGGAGCCATCATGATGCAGGTGGTCGTCAATCGCAGTGCGCTGCTGGAGGTTCTGACCGTGGCGTCCGGCGTGGTGGCCAGCCGCACCACCAAGGACATTCTCAAGTGCGTCCGCCTGACGGCAGGCAAAGATCGCCTGCTGGTCAGCGCGACGGACCTGGAAGTCGGTCTGCGCGTCGCCGTTCAGCAGGCAGACGTCCAATCCGCCGGTGAGACCCTCGTCCCGGCTGACAAGCTCATGCAGATCGCCCGCGAGAGCGGTGAGGACACACTGGCCATCGAGGCCGACGCCGACAAGTGTCACATTCGCGGGGCAGACAGCCATTTCGAGATTTACAGCCAGGACCCGGCCGAGTTCCCGCCCGTGCCGGACCTTGAGGGCGAGGCGGACCTGGAGATCGAGGCGACGGCGCTGCATGCCATGATCGAGCGGACCGTTTTTTCGGTAGCCAAGGAGAACACCCGTTACGCGATCAGCGGCCTGCTTTGGGAGAAAACCGACAAGCAGCTCGCGCTGGTCGGCACGGACGGGCGGCGGCTCGCCTGGAGTTGCGCGTCTGCCGATAAACTCGTCGGCGAGCCCAAGCAGCAGATCGTGCCGGCCAAGACGGTCGGTGTGCTGGGACGCATCCTGGCCCATGTTGAGGGGCCGGTGGCCGTCCAAATCACCGATAACCAGATTCTGGTCCGGGGTGGCCCCTATGTGCTAAGCTCGTCGCTGTTGGAGGGCCACTTTCCCCAGTACCGCGATGTGTTGCCCAAGGACAATGACAAGAAAGTCGAGCTGAACACGGCGGAGTTTCTCAGCGGCGTGAAACGGGCGGCCCTGTTGACCAACGAGCAATCCAAGGGGGTTCGGCTCGCGTTTGATAAGGGGAAGCTCACGCTGTCCAGCCGGGCGCCGGAGCAGGGCGAGGCGACGATCGGGCTGGCCGTCGACTATGCGGGTGAGCCCATCGAGATTGGTTTCAACCCCGCGTTTCTGGGAGATGCGTTACGCGTTGCCGGGGCTCCTGTGGTCACGTTGGAGTTGAAAGATCCCAATCGGCCGGGCGTTCTTCGCGCGGGCGAGGATTTCTTCTACGTCGTTATGCCGGTGAGCCTGGCCTGAGAAGGACCGGACAGCAGTGGCGCGCGCGTGACATACAGGGAACTCGTTCATCGCTGGAGTGTGGCAATGCGCGATCCTGAGGACCAGGCCCGCCAACAGCGTCGGCTCACGTGGGTGCAGCACAACAAGGGATCTCGTTCCGAACGAAGGCCAGCGCGAATCGGCCCGCTGGTCGCGTCGATCATGGCTGACGGTGCGCTGGGGTCGTCCCGGCACAGGAGGCTGTTGGCCGTTCTGGCGGAACACGCGGGTCCGCCGCTTCTGGATTATGCCGAACCGGTTTCCTTGCGGGACGGCGTCCTGACGCTCGAGGTGGCCGACCCGGCAGCGCTGTATTACCTGCGGCTGAGTTGGGAACAGCCGCTGCTCAGGATATTCACCGAGCAATTACCGTCTGCGGGCATTCATGCCGTTCGCTTCGGCCTGCGGGCTTCGGGACGCCGGCCGGGACCATAAGCGGACCCCGGCGGTATCGGCGTTGAGTCGTTTCGAACCTTTCGCAGACGTCGGCCCCCGCGGGTCGCGTCCGTGAACCTGTTCTGAAAAAAAACGTGGAGAGCGCCAACTTGACAGAGCAGATCAACAGTGAACAGAGCCACGAAGGCTCGCCGGGGCCGGCGAACACCGCGCCCGCGCCGTCGCATATGGCTGAACGTTACGACGAGAGTAGCATCCAGGTTCTCGAGGGTATCCAGGCAGTCCGCAAGCGTCCGGCGATGTACATCGGGGATACGGGCGTGGCGGGCCTGCACCATCTTGTCTACGAGGTCGTCGATAACGCGATCGACGAGGCGATGGCCGGCTTCTGCGACGAGATTTCCGTCCGCCTCGGAGCCGACGGAAGCTGCACGGTCCAGGACAACGGTCGCGGTATTCCGGTCGGGCCCATGGCCCATCCGAATCCGGATATCAACGGCAAGCCGGCCGTCGAAATCTGTATGACCATCCTGCACGCCGGCGGCAAGTTCGACCGGCGAAGCTACAAGGTTTCCGGCGGCCTGCACGGCGTCGGCGTGAGCGTCGTCAACGCACTCTCCGTGGAGCTGCGCGTCCAGATCCGCCAGTCCGGCAAAGTTTACGAGATCGGCTTCGCCCGCGGCGCGACCGTCACGCCGTTGCGGGTGATCGGCGAGTCGGCCGACTCGGGGACGCGCATCCGCTTCAAACCGGACCCTGCAATTTTCGAGGACTGCGAGTTCCGCTACGAGACGTTGCGATCCCGCCTGCGGGAGTTGGCCTATCTGAACGAAAAGGTGCGCATCCAGCTCATCGACGAGCGGACGGGCAACGAGGACGACTTCTATTTCGAAGACGGCTTGCGGCAGTTCATCGAGCACGTTAACGAAGGCAAGGAGCCGCTCCACAAGAAAGTGATCGTCATCCGCGCCAACGAGCAAGAGCAGCGCCTCATCGCCGAGATCGCCCTCCAGTGGAACGACGGGTATTCGGAAAACGTTTCCTGTTTCGCCAACAACATCCGCAACATCGACGGTGGTACGCACCTGTCCGGGTTCCGGTCGGCCCTGACGCGCACGCTGAATGCGTACGCCCGGCGCGAAAACCTCGTCAAGGGCGAGTTGGCCGTCGCGGGCGAGGATTTTCGAGAAGGGCTGACTGCTGTCATCTCGGTCAAGGTCCCCGACCCGCAGTTCGAGGCACAGACGAAGGTCCGCCTCATGAACCCGGAGGTGCAGAGCTTCGTCGAGCAAACGATCAACGAGCAGTTGACCACGTTTCTCGAGGAGAATCCTGCCGACGCCAAGCGAATCGTCACGAAGGGTATCCAGGCGGCCCAGGCGCGCGAGGCGGCCCGCAAAGCGCGCGACCTGACGCGCAAAAGCGCACTGAACACCGGCGGGATGCCCGGCAAACTGTGGGACTGCCGCGTGCGCAACGCCGACGAGTCCGAGCTGTTCATCGTCGAGGGCCAAAGCGCCGGCGGCAGCGCCAAGAGCGGCCGGGACGCCGCGTTCCAGGCGATCCTGCCGCTGAAAGGCAAGATCCTCAACGTCGAGAAAGCCCGGATCGACAAGATGCTCAGCCACGAGGAGATCCAGACGCTCATCATGGCGCTGGGCTGCGGCATCGGCGAGGACGAATTCGACATTACGAAGCGCCGTTACGGCAAGGTCATCATCATGTGCGACGCCGATGTGGACGGGAGCCACATCCGCACCCTGCTGCTGACCTTCTTTTTCAGGCACATGCGCCCGCTCGTCGAGCAGGGCCACCTCTATGTTGCACAGCCGCCCCTCTACTTTTTGAAGAAGGGCAAGCAAAGCGAGTTCATCGTCAATGACGCGGTGCTCAACACCAAGCTCACCCAATGGGGACTTACCGGCGCGTCACTGATTATTTGCGAGGACGGCGTCGAGAAGCGCCGAATCGACGGCGACGGGCTCGCTCGTCTTTACGGCCAGCTCGAACGTATCGAACGGCGCACGCAGATGCTCCGCCGCCGCAACATTGATACGAAACAGCTCATCTCCCGGCACCTCGACGAGCGGGGGTGCCTGCCGATGTATCGCGTGTACGTCTATCGGCCGGGCGAGTCTGAACCGGTCGAGTATTACGGCTACAGCGACGAAGAGTTCGAACAGCTCTGCGAGGAGGAGCGCAAGCGGTTCGGCGAGGCTGTCGTCATCGAGGCGAGCACCGTTCTCCGGGGTGCGACCGAGCAGACGGAGCAGGGCCATCGCATCATCCGCGCCGATCTCGGTGAGTGCCGCCTTCTCGAAGAGGCGCTCCGCGAGATTCAGTCGATGGGCCTGACCATCGACGACTGCTTTTCCGAACGCGTCGAGCGCGTAGACGGCACGCTGCCGCCGGCGCGGTTCATCCTCGAAGACGACCAGGGCCAGCGGACCGAGCTGGACAATCTCGTCCGCCTCGTCGAGGCCGTCCGCGCCCAGGGCGCGCGCGGTATCGAGATCAAGCGGTTCAAGGGCCTCGGTGAGATGAACGCCGACGAACTGGCCGAGACAACGATGATCCCGGGCCGGCGGAGCATGCTCAAGGTCGTCATTTCCGAGGAGCTCGACGACCCCGAACAGCTCGAGGTCGACGTGCGCGAGGCGGACCGCATTTTCTCGATTCTTATGGGCGACAATGTCGAGGCGCGGCGCGAGTTCATCGAGACCAACGCCATTCACGTGCGCAATCTGGACGTCTGAGCGGTACGATGGCCGTGCGCATTTTCAGAGCGGGTCGGGCATTCTGCACCCTCGCCCGTGTTTTTTGCGCGGGAATGGTTCGCACCCTTCGCAATCCGTATATCGCGGAGTGCGATCGATGCCTGTTTTGGTGAAGTCCTTTTGAGAGGGGGTTCTGCTTGCTGTCTCGGCATCGTCGAACGGGCCTTGTTGGGAAGGCTTTCGTGGTTCTGGCATGGGTGACGGTGCTCGGCGCGCGGAATGCCGCGATGTCGGAGGCAGTCGCCACGTGCACTGCGTCGCAGCCGGCAGCATCCCACGTCGACTTGGCGGCTCTTGAGCGCTCCTATTGGCTGCATGCCTCGCTCGGCCAGCGGACCGGGTCGAACTACTGGTTCCCGTCGGAGCCGGCGACCGAACCGCCCACCCGCCAGCAGATCGTCCGTGCGGCTGCTTTGTTGACCGGCCCGTATGCTGCCAACCGCCTCTACCTCATCTACCACAAGGAAATCCCGACCGCCCGTGCCCGCGAAGTGTTCAGGATATGGCGCGAGGTGACCCCGCCCGGGGTCGAGCTCGTCCCCACGCTCGTGCTTCGCATGTACGACAAGGATCATACATTGGTCTTCGACGAGGCGGAGATCGCCGAGCTGGCCGACTTTTTCAAGGCCCACGTCCATCCGCGCCTCGCGGCCGTCTACGACGTCACCACCCGCCCCGACCAGGGGCCGGGTTTGGCGCTGCTTGCGGACCGCTTCCCCGGTGGTCTTATTCACGTCGGCCAGCAGCCGGCGACGCGCGTCGAGCCGTCTTTTTCTGCCGCGGTCCAGGATACATGGAGCGGCATGTGCCACGGGACGCGCAATAAAGAGGACTGGCTCCAGCCCGGTTTCGGGGCCGAGGCGCTCCGCACTTGGATCGAGGAGCGCAATAAAGGACCACGCCCGATCGCCTGGAACCTCGTGGCCGTCGCGTGGGACTACTCTGCTACCGAACGCGGGGGTTTCCCCGGTTACGATGATGCGCGCAAAAACATGCCCCTCCCGGCTGACCGCAATCGGCTGGCGGCCAAGCTTATCCTCGACACCGCCCGGCCCGAAGTGTTGGCCGGCTTCAGCGCCGACCTGTTTATCATCCATGTCAACTCGTACGTCGATGTGCGTGACGGGCCGGCTGACGCCTTTTACACGACTCTTCGGGAGGGGCGCTCCTATCGCGGCTACTTCGCCGAGCCGTTCCAGGAAATCGCCGCGCTTTTCCGTGCCCTCCGCGACGGCGACGCACGCGCGATTCGGGAACGGACCGTCCTGAAAACACGGATCGGCCGCGTGCCGCATGAGCTGTCGACCCGCTCCGCGCGTCCTTGAGGCCGGTTGTGGTGTCGCGTTTGCTGCAGGCCCATGGACGTTCGGCGGATCGGGCCTATCATACCCTTGGAAGCCGTGCGTGCGGCTGTCCGTCGACCGGGTCCGGGCGGCACCGTACGGCTTATCCGAAAGCCCTGGTTCCAGCCTCGTTCATCAGCAGAAAGCAGGCGGCCCGGTTCGCAGCGAGTGCCCGCCATGACCACCGCGCAGCCCGCATCGGCAACTTCGGAGGCTCACCCCCTTCAGTGCATGGAGATCGTCGGCGGCAACCACGTCGAATACAACGTGCTGTCGTCGCCCGGACTGGACATCTGGCTGGACAGTCGGCCCGTGGAAGGAAACGTCGGGGGCGACCTCCACTACTTTTCGATGTGCGGCTCCGGACGGGTGACCCGCCTGTCGCTGGCCGACGTCTCCGGCCACGGTCCCGGCATGGACCCCGTCGCCAAGCGCCTCCGCACCCTGATGCGCAAATACATCAACCTGCTCGACCAGACCCGCTTCGCCCGCGCGATCAACCGGGAATTCACCGAGATGGCCGATGCCGACTACTTCGCGACCGTCCTGCTGATCACCTACTTCGCGCCGACCGACCACCTCATCGTCTGCAACGCGGGCCATCCACGCCCCTTCTGGTACAGCCGGCGTTGCGGGCAGTGGAAGTTACTTGACCAGGAGACGCCCGACACCGGTCCGTCCATCCGCGAGGCGCGTGGAACCTACGCGCTGCGGCCCGTGGCGAACCTGCCGCTCGGCGTCGTGGAGCCGACCGATTACCACCAGTTCAGCGTCAAGCTCGACAAGGGCGACATCGTTTTGGTTTACACGGATGCGCTCATCGAGGCCAGAAACCCCGATGATCAGCAGCTTGGCGAAGCCGGCCTGCTCGAGCTCGTCGCCCAGGTCGACCCGGACGATCCGCAGCAGATCGCCTCGGAGGTCCTGGCGCGCGTCGAGCGGTACCGGGGGGGGCGCGCGCCCGACGACGATCAGACCCTCATCGTGCTTTACCACAACGCCTCGGACCCGCCGGCGATGACCGTCCGGCAGGCCCTCACGTCGCTGGCCAAAATGGTCGGCATCGCCCGCGTCTGAGTTGGTCGTGCGGGGCCGATGCGGTACGATACTGCCCGCCGCGGACCGATCAGCCGGCCCGGTGCCGGCAGCGACTTCACCAAAACGGCGAGAGGGAAAATCCAATGAAATCCGTGCGACGCATTGTCATGTGTTGGGTAGTCCTGACCCTGGCAGGAGGTGTGGCTGTGTCCGATCTGCATGCACAAACGGGAAGCTTCAACGGTCTGGACATGAACATGGGCACGCTGCCGCGCCTCTCCGACGCGCAGAGCCGCTCGATCTCACCCGAAAACTTCACGGGCGAGAAGGGCAAGGGCGGCATGGCGACCGAGGGTACCGGGGCGCACGCCGCACGCGACCTCGGCCGCGGCTGGAAGGTCTCGCCCTCGGTGCACATCGATTCCAAGTCCACGTTGACCCTCGCCGAGATCGACGGCTCCGGCGCGATCCAGAGCATCTGGTTGACGCCGAAGGGCCATTGGCGGTTCTCGATCCTGCGCATGTACTGGGACGACGAGGAGCACCCCTCCGTTGAGGTCCCCGTGGGCGACTTCTTCGGTATGGGCTGGTGCGAGTTCGCGCATCTCAACTCGCTGGCCGTCTGCGTCAACCCCGGCAGCGCGTTCAACTGCTACTGGGTGATGCCCTTCCGTAAAAAAGCAAGGATCACCCTGGAGAACCTCTCCGAGGAACGTATCACGGTCTACTATCAGATCAACTACACCCTCACCGATGTGCCCGAGGATGCGGCCTACTTCCATGCGCAGTTCCGGCGGACGAACCCGCTGCCCTACGGCGAAGTCTACACGATCCTCGACGGAGTCCGCGGAAAAGGGCACTATGTCGGCACCTACCTTGCCTGGGGCGTCAACAACAACGGCTGGTGGGGCGAGGGGGAGATCAAGTTCTACATGGACGGCGATAAGGAGTTCCCGACCATCTGCGGCACGGGCACGGAAGACTACTTCTGCGGCTCCTACAACTTCGAGGCGGTCCTCGACGAGTCCGGACGGAGCGGTTACATGCCGTTCAGCACACCCTACGCGGGCCTCCACCAGGTCATCCGCCCGGACGGCAACTATCGCGCGAATACGCGTTTCGGCCTGTACCGCTGGCACATCCCCGACCCCATCCGTTTCGATGAGGACCTGCGGGTCACGATCCAGGCGCTGGGCTGGCGTACGGGTGGACGCTATTTGCCGCTCCAGGATGACATTGCTTCGGTCGCTTACTGGTACCAGGCCGAGCCGCACAACCCCTTCCCGCCGCTGCCCGACAAGGATTACCTGGAGGTCAAGTAGAAACGCATCGCATGCACGCAGAATCACAGCCCGGATGACGGAACTCCGTCGACCCCCCCCAGGCCCTCGGCAGATGCGCCGAGGGCCTTTTTATATAGATACGCGTCATTCACAGCAACCATCCGTGTTCAGTGACACCTTAACGCCGCTCATTTTTTTCTGGAACCTGGACGTCGAGCGCGTTAGCATTCATCAGCGCGGGATTCGTGCGGCCGACCGCACGAGAACCCGATCCTCCATCCGTTCGGTCGGTTCAATCGTACCCCGCCTCATTGTGGTGTGCAGCGAGAGCATCGGCACCCACACATCTCGGAAGGAGGGCCAAGCATGAGACACCTTTTGTGCATGCTCCTCACCTTGCCAGCCGTAACATTTTGGATTGGTTGCGAGTCAAAGAATGACACGGAACCGGAAGCGGAACAGATTGTGCCGGCCCCGCACCAGCCGGTCGTTCCGCCTGATATCGAGCAGGAGCAGACCGACGAGGTCAGCCAGCGCTGCGAGACTACCTCGCAGGCGGAGTTGGCTGCCCTCG
>Ga0272443_10002408_pt1 | contig 24011 bp, 16 predicted proteins | sample SSMAcet12_FD_193581 | JGI IMG/M metagenome (GOLD analysis project Ga0272443, IMG submission 193581) | Marine sediment archaeal communities from Little Sippewissett salt marsh, Falmouth, MA, United States - SSM-Acet-12 | ecosystem: Environmental > Aquatic > Marine > Wetlands > Sediment ...
GTGCTGTACTTGGTCCCGAGCTTGAAGACCTGCCCGACTTCGATGCCCCGCTTGAACAGCAAAGGCTGGCCTTGGTAGGTGTCGCCCTCGACCGCGTTGCGAATGTCGGCTACGACAACGTTTCCCCCGTCGAGCGGAAAGTCCCGGCCCGGCACCACGTTCTTGGTGTGGTAGTCGGTTTGGTTCGCCCCCGTGACCCCGACGCCCAGCGCTCCGACCGCGTGGTCGACGATCAACCGGTCCACCTTCTCAGCCAGTCCCACCGGTCCGGCGAAACCGACCTTGGCGCCCGTGACCTTTTCGATGGTCGCCTCATCGGCCAATTCCGAATGGGCACCGCCCAGCACCTGCGTCAGCTTCTCCGGGTTGAGCTCGTGGTCGCCGCGCACCAGGGCCGCGACGGTGCCGTCGCCCACGGCGTAGATCAGGGTCTTGATCATCTCGGCCGCTTCGGTCTTGAGGAAACCACACACCGCCTCGATCGTCCCAACGTTGGGTGTGTGCACGTTTTCGGGAGCGGGGGTGTTCGAGTCAGTTTCCTGCTTAGGCAACGGATCGACCGCGGCCTTTTCCAGGTTGGCTGCGTAGGAGCCGTCTTCGGTGTAGACGGTGGTGTCCTCGCCCGAGGCGCAGGGAACGGTGAACTGGTGCGAGCCCGATCCGCCCATTTCACCCGTCTCGGCCTCGACGATGACGTACTCGACGCCACACCGTTCGAAGACGCGGCAGTACGCGTTGTACATCGCCATGTAGGATTTGTGCAGGCTCTCGGGGTCGGCGTCGAAGCTGTACGCATCCTTCATCATGAACTCGCGCGAGCGCAGGACGCCGAAACGCGGCCTGAACTCGTCGCGGAACTTGGGACTGATTTGGTACAGGTTGATCGGCAGTTGCTTGTATGAGTTGATCTCGTGCGCCGCGTGAAACGTGAACACCTCTTCGGCCGTCGGTCCCAGCACGTTCCAGCGCCCGTGGCGGTCTTCGAGCCGGCACATCGTTTCGCCGTAGTCGCTATCCCGCCCGGTCTGCTGCCACAATTCGCGGGGCTGCATGCACGGCACCAGGATCTCCTGCGCCCCGGCCCGGTCCATCTCTTGCCGCACGATCTCGATGATCTTCTTCAGGGTCCGCCATCCCAGCGGCAGGTAGGTGTACGTCCCGCTGGCGACCTTGCGAATCAGGCCGGCCCGGATCATCAGTTGGTGGCTGGGGATCTCCGCGTCGGCCGGCACTTCCTTCACCGTCGGGATCAACATCTGGCTGTATCTCATGGAGCACGCCTCACAGTCGCAACAAAGAGAAGTTGTCAAGAAAGGCAGTTTATAGCCCACCGGCCCTCGTAATTCAAGGTAATTTCCGGTCCGCGCCCAAGAGGCCAGGCGTACTGTGCGCTTGCAGCGTCGGCACTTCCAGGTGTAGAATGACGCCCGCACTGAGATATGCCAGAGGAGACATTTGGTCCGATCGAAGGAGCCTGCCCCATGAGCGCATTTCACAACCGTTCTCTCAATGATCCCAAACGACTGAGCCTGTATGCCGTGCTTTTCGTATGCCTGCTGGGGCCCATCGGCCACGCCGCTGATCCACCCCGGATGAAGCGGGCCGACGCCTTTCTGGGCATCCATTTCGATTTCCACGCTGGAGAGGACTGCCGCCAGGTCGGGGCGCGCACGACCCGGGAGATGGTCGAAGCGGTCATCGACAAGGTCAAGCCCGACTACATTCAAATCGACTGCAAGGGGCATCCCGGTCACTCGAGCTATCCGACGAAAGTCGGCAACCCGGCGCCTGGCTTCGTCGGGGATCCGCTGCGTATCTGGCGGGATGTGACGCGGCAGCGCGGGATCACGCTGTTCATGCACTATTCCGGCGTCTGGGATTCTCGCGCGGTGGCGGCGCATCCGAGTTGGGCTGCCGTCAACGCCGACGGCAAGCCCCACGACCGGGCGACGTCGGTGTTCGGGCCCTACGCTGACACGCTGATGATACCCCAACTCCGCGAGCTGGCGGGCGAGTACGGCGTCGATGGTGTCTGGGTCGACGGCGATTGCTGGGCCACGGTACCGGATTACGGCGCCGCGGCGGTGCGCGCGTTCTGCGAGCAGACCGGTGCCGCAGCGGCGCCGCGTAAGCCTGGTGAGCCTCATTGGCAGGCCTGGATGGATTTTCACCGCGAAGGCTTCCGGCGTTACGTGCGTCACTATGTGGACGCCTTGCGGGCGTCGCACCCTGAGTTTCAGGTCATCAGCAACTGGGCGTTCAGCGATCACATGCCCGAGCCCGTGTCGGCGAACGTGGCCGGGCTGTCCGGCGATTTCGCGCCGGACGACAGCGTCAACTCGGCGCGGTTCGCGGGTCGTTGCCTGGAGGACCAGGGGGTGCCCTGGGATTTGATGTCGTGGTCGTTCAGCCGCAAGACGCGCAAGCAGAAGCCGGCGATCCAACTCATGCAGGAAGCGGCCGTCGTGCTCGCGCTCGGCGGTGGTTATCAGGCCTATTTCAAGCAGGACCGGGACGGCGCCGTGCGCGACCTGGCCGAGATGGACGTGATGGCCGAGGTCGCTCGCTTCTGTCGCGCCCGCCAGGCGCACTGCCACCGTTCGGTCGCCGTTCCGCAAATTGCTTTGCTCTACTCGACGGCCGGCCACTATCACGGGTCGTCGCGATTGTTCCATTGGGCCGGCAGCCCCGGCGTTACCGTCCTGCGCCAGGCGTTGACACAGATCCTTCGCCATCGCTACAGCGTGCAGATCCTCAGCGAACATCATCTGCGCGGCAAGATGTCGCGCTGGCCCGTCATTGTCGTGCCGGGCTGGGAGTATCTGGAACCCGACTTTCGTAATGAGCTGGCCGCCTACGCTCAATCCGGCGGCCGTCTGCTGCTGATCGGACCCGGGCCCGCCCGGCTCTTCGAGGCTGAGTTGAGACAATCGCAGGCCGGCGCCGTCGTCTCGACGGAGACGGTCGACGATGCCTTTGGCGAGCTTTTCAGGAAGGTTCTTCCGGAACCGATCGTTGAGGTCCGCGGTGCCGGAGAGGTGGATGTCAGTGTCCGCACGTTGCAGGGCAAGCTGTCGATTCACCTGGTCAACACCTCGGGGCCGCACGCCCAGGCACCGGATGGCGGGATCACACACGTCGAGCCCGTGGGCCCGTTGACGGTGGCGATCCGCACCGCGCGGGCGCCTCGATCGATCACCGTGCAGCCGGAGAACAGGCCCCTGGAGGTTACGTGGGCCGACGGCACGGCTTTGGTGACGCTGCCGCCACTGGAGCTGTATTCCATCTTGAACGTAGAACCTTGAGCAGAAGGGTCGGGAAAGGGACGCGTTCCTCCATTCCACGTCTTCCCGGCTGGCGCATCATCGGCTCTGTTATGCAAAATGGCTCCGGCGCTGGGTGGCGCCGGAGCCATTTTCGTGTGGTTGCATTGAATTTGAGATGCTATTCGGTGGCCGGATGGCCGAAGCCGATGTCGTCGATGAAGACCAGGCCGGAGCCGCCCGCGCTCGGGTTGTCGCGGTCACCCAGGCCGATGGTCATCGTACGAACGCTGTTGAGGTTGACGCCCGCCAGGTCGCCATATGGAATCAGCCACTCGGTCCAGCCCGACCGCACGGCCGCATCCGGATGCGTGGCGACCGCGACGTTGCCGGCGCTGTCTTCGACGGCCACGTAGAGCGTTGCGAGGTCGTTGCCGCCGGTAGGCTGGGCGACACCGATCTCCGCCATTTGCCAGGAACCGGTCACGTTGCCGGTCGTGCTGACGTTGCTGAACTCGGCACTGGTGGCCACGGACGCGTTGTGGCTGGTCGTCGCCAGACCGATCAGGACCGGGTCGGCCATCGCGATCGTCAGCGCCTCGCCCGCCTGCGTCCAGGTCTCGCCATCGTGGGAAACGAACGACGAGAACGCATTGCCCACGCGCTCGACCTTGACCCACGTCGGGGCGGCGAAGGGGGCCTCGGCCAGATCGTGGTCCGAGGTCGATTCGCCGTCGGTTTCGATGCGTCGCTGGAAGGCGGCGCCGCCACCATCGCCGCCGGTCAACGCGGTCAGCGCGTGCATCGAGCCAACCTCGGTGTCCTGGCGGATCATCACGCCGGCCTTGGCCCAGGTGCTGGGCGCACCGTCGAGGTAGTCGACGCGGGCGACGATGCTGCCGTCACCGGTGAGGCTTTTGTACGCATAACGGCATTGATCGGCCGTGCCCCAGATATCGGCGCCGATCGCGCTCATGCGCACGGTGCCGTCCGTGCCGGCCAGGAACGCCGGCGTCTGGCCCTGAACGAACAGCCGCAAGGTATCGGCTCCGTTGCCGTCCAGATCCATGCCGCCCAGGTCGCACTCGGCCTCGGAATAGAACGGCGCCGACGAGTTGTCGTAGGTCAGGGGCAGCGATTGAGCCCCGCCGTGGACGATCGTTGTTTCCGCGAACGGTGCCTCCATATAGCCGACGGTCGAGCCGGTCTCGTTGGTCCAGCCATCGATCCAGGTTTCATAGATGAGGTTGTCCTCATCGTTGTAGCTCTCCATGTCATCGATCACGGCGTATTCCTGGGTCATGAAGGTCCACATCGGACCTGCCCAGGCCGCGGGCGTCTGATCTTCGTTGATCTCGCTGACCTTCCAGTAATACGTGGTGCCGAACGCCAGATCGCTCGGTGCGTAGCTGGCCTCTGTCGGCGCATCGACCAGGGCCGTCCCGTCGGCGATCGCCTGTGCATCGGTGCTGAGCGAGACCTCGTGAGAGACGGCTTCGCGACCCGCACGCCAGGAGAGTATGCTGTCCGGGCTGACATCCGTAGCGCCGTCGGCCGGCTGCGGCTCGCGCGGCTGCACGGGGATGTAGAGGAAACGTACTTCGCTCAGGCCGAACTGGCCCAGCGCTCCCCAACCGCCGTTGACGGTGAGCCGGACGTATTGGGCGACGATACCGCTCAGATCGACCACCGTGTTGGGCGTGTAATCCGGTGACGCCGTGCCTTGGGCAAATTCCGGAACGTTCGCCACGGCCGCCCAGGTCGCGCCGTCGGTGCTGGTCTCGATGGTCACGTCTTTGAGACCGAAACCGACTACCGGCTCGAACTGGATGTTGTAGTTCCACACCAGCAGCTCGTGGAGCTTGTAGGCCTGGTCGAACTCGTACTGAATCCAGATGACGTCCGCGGCCGCGCTATCGGCCAGCCACATGTCGGGCGCTTCGATCGAGTGTTCGTCGTTTTCGTTCAGCCCCGAACCGTTGACGGTATTCTCCGGCCCCGAGCCTTCCTCGGCGGCCGAGGCCGTCGCGGTCACGTTGGCGATCGGATAGGCGACCGGTTCGGCCGTGAAGCTCCAGACCTCACCCGGGGAGACCGCAAAGTCAGGGGCGCCGTTCACTTCGTCGACGCGCCAGTAGTAGGTCTGACCGAGCTCAAGTGTCATTTCCAGGTCGTAAGAGTTCGCGGTTTGGCCTTCGCTGACCAGAACGCCCAGCGGATTGTCGACGGTGGCATTGGCCACGGCGTCGGCATCGGCTCCGAAATAGACGTTGTGGGCCGCGGCCAACTGGCCGGGCGTCCACCCCAACGTGACGTCCGTCGCCACGTCGATCGCACCGGAAGCGGGGCTGGGTTGGGTTGCCGCCAGGTTCTGGGCGACGCGCAGCGCGAGCGCACCAATATAATAGAAACCGTAGCTGTTGTTGTTGTCCGGTCCCTTCTGGATATCGATGATGATCTCGCCGGCGGCGGTGGGGCGAATCCCCTTGCTGACCGCCTGGGTGTCGACGTTGTTAGCCGGGTCGAGGTAGAGGGTTTGCTGAAGGCCGTCGGCGCCGCTGATCGCGTATTCGGTCTGGCGCACATCACTGACGTCCATGCGGGAAGAGAAGATCGTCAATTCATAGGATGCCGAGGCATCCAGATCTGAGATGACCAGTCGGGCGGTCGGTTCGGTCACGCTGCTGAACAACACGTCGTTACCCCAGAACGAATCCCGGGTTGCTTCCATCGGCAGCCCGAGGGCGGCGTCCGGTTCCTGTGTGCCGTTTTCATTGATGCCGCCGGAGCGATCGGGCAGAGTGAAATCGATCGCGGTGACAGCACCGCTGGCCGCCACGGCGTTTTCGATTTCGACGGAACCGTCGGCGTTGGTCATATTGTTCCAGTTGCCGGGTGTGGCATTGCCCGAAGAACCGAAATCGACATAGATGGCATCACCCAGGGTCAGGCCTCCCTGTGTCAGCGCCACAGCCGGCAGGAAACAGAGAGTGCCCAGCACTAGGAGCAGACGGGCTCTACTGGCAGACATGTTCATGCAATCATCCTCCTAAGCAGAAACTGAAATGGCCAAACACGGCATTGGGCCCGATAAGACGGGATAAAAGCCATTATAGCAGAGATACCCCGGTTTCCAATGGGTAAATCAGATACCGGGTGCAAAATATGTCACGAGGGGGTTGTTTCTTCGGGAACTGTAGTCCCGCGCTACCTACATCGCGACCGTCACGATCTCTTATCTTACCCATGGCTTAGGTGGCGTTGGCCCGGACGGTTATCTCCTTGCGTTCCGGCACGATCTCCCCTATAGTCTCCGGCCAAGGCGCATCGCTGCACTTGCCTCGAAGCCGAATGAAGCGGGGTCGATATGATAGAGGTCGCCAACCTGTGCAAACGCTTCAATGGGACCGTCGCCGTGGACGACGTGAGTTTCGAGGTCCCGCAGGGAACGACGTTCGGCCTGCTTGGTCCCAACGGAGCGGGCAAGACCACGACCATCAACATTCTTTGCGGCCTGCTCCGGCCGGACAACGGTACCGTTTCACTGGCCGGCCAGACCGATCCCACCCGACCCAGCGTGCGAGCGTCACTGGGCGTTGTGCCTCAGAGTCTGGCCCTGTACGAAGAGCTTACCGCGCAGGGCAATCTGGAATTCTTCGGATGCATCAACGGGCTTGCCGGCCGCCGGCTTAAAGAGCGTGTCGCGGCGTGCCTGGAGATGGGCGGACTGACCCAGCGACGCAAGGACAGGGTCGCCACCTTCAGCGGAGGTATGAAGCGCCGGCTCAACCTGGTCTGCTCGCTTCTGCACGAACCCCGCATTCTGCTGTTGGACGAGCCGACGGTGGGCGTCGATCCGCAGTCGCGCAACCTGATCTTCGATAGCATCGAGAAGCTCAAGCGTGAAGGCCACACCATCATCTACACCACGCATTACATGGAAGAGGCGCAGCGTCTCTGCGACCGTGTGGCGATTCTCGATCGTGGCAAGATGCTCGCGCTCGACACGGTGGAGAATCTGATCGCCCAGCACGGCGGTCCTTCCCGGATCGAGGCCGAGTTGGAGACTCCGCCGGACAATCCCGACGAGTTGGCTGGACAGATCAAGGGCCAGGAGTTCAGCGTCGAGCAAAACACCGTCCGTTTCGCGACCACCGAACCGATGCAGAGTCTGGCCGGCCTGAATCAAAGCGGACTGCGCTTTCGCGCGCTGAAAGTCGAGACCGCCAATCTCGAAGACGTCTTTCTAAACCTGACCGGAAGGAGGTTGCGCGACTGATGGCAAAGCTCGTGGCGCTGGCCTACAAGGATTTCCGTGTCTTGATCGCCGACAAGGGCAACCTGTTCTGGGTCTTCGTGTTTCCCGCGATCTTCGCGCTGCTGTTCGGCGCCGTGTACTCGGGAGCTGACGAAGGGCCCTCGGGAATGAACGTCGCCGTGGTCGATGAGGACCAGAGCGAATTCTCACAGCTCTATGTGTCCCACCTCGAATCCGACGAGGCGCTCAATGTCACCCGCCTCGATCGCGAACGGGCTTTCACGGATGTGCGCAAAGGCAAACAAGCGGCCGCGATCCTCATCAAGCCTGGCTTCGGCGACGGTCTCAGCGCGATGTTCGATGCCAACGACACCAAGCTCGAGATTGCCCAGGACCCGGGCCGGCGTATGGAAGGGGCCTACCTCCAGGGATTGCTCGCCAAGGCGCAGTTCGAGGTGCTCGGCAAGCAGTTCCAGGACCGCCAGTGGATGCGCGGGCAGATGGACGATTGGCGGGCGGAGATCACGACCGACGAGCTGCCCGATGAAGACGTCAAGGTCTTCCTGCGTTACTTCGACGCGCTGGACACCTTCCTGGAAGACATCAACGATCAGACCTATGAAGGCGGGTTCGGCGATGGGCTGCTCAACGTCGCCACCGTCGACGTCCAGCGCGAGTACGACGGGCCTAAGACGTCTTTTCAGATCACATTCCCGCAGGCCATGATCTTCGGTATCCTCAGTTGCGCCGCGACATTCGCCGTCTCGATCGTACGCGAGCGCACGGCGGGCACGTTTCAGCGCCTCTGCATCGGGCCGATTTCGCAGGCGCATATTCTGGCCGGCAAGGGCTTGGCCTGCGCCATGACGTGCGCGCTGGTCATTGGTCTGTTGACCCTGGGGGGCCGGCTGATCTTCAAGGTGCCGATCGGCAGTCCGCTCCTGTTCGTTCTGGCGGCTGTCTGCACGGTGTCGTGCTTTGTCGGCCTGATGATGTTCGTCTCGACGCTGGGGAAAACCGAGCAGAGTGTCGGCGGGGCCGGCTGGGCCATGCTCATGATCATGGCCATGTTCGGCGGAGCCATGATGCCCTTGGTCTTCATGCCTTCTTGGATGCGGAGTCTCAGCCATTTCAGTCCGGTCAAGTGGGGCATCCTTGCGATGGAAGGGGCGATCTGGCGCGACTTCACCTTCGTCGAAATGCTCGCGCCGTGCGCCGTGCTCATCGCGATCGGCGCCGCCTTCTTCACGTTGGGCGTCGTCATGCTCCGCCGGGCCCAGCTCTGACGTGGGCCGCGGGCGCGGTCATTCGGCGTATTCGAACAGGACGATTTCGTAATGATCGAGGCGGGGGACGATGACCTCGACTCGGCCATCGCGGTTCGCGAAGGCCAGGTCGGATCCGGCGCCGAGCAGGCGCACACGCTTGACCGCCCGGCGGGGCTTCAGATCGATCACAATGTCGTCAATGGCCAGCGGCGCGTGCAGGACGTGTCCGCGTTGACCGGAATGATTGAACAGGGCCACCCATTCATACAGACTGTCCGGTGCGACTCGATGGGTCACCTCGACCAACGGCGGGGCCGTGACGCGTAGCGCCCGGTCCAGATCTAGCAGCGTGTCGATGGTCCCGATGACCAGGCTCGCATGCCCCAGGTGGCCCTGCCGGAGGTAGTGGGTGCCGATGTCCCAGGGGAAACAGGCAGCGGTACCCTGGCCATGCTCCTTCAGCAGCAGCCCCGGATAGTCCGAGACTTTTCGATAGTAGCATTTCTCGGGCGGTCCGAACATGTCGCCCGGAATCAGTCGCAACAGCCCCTTCACACCGGGCCCGCCGAGTTCATAGGCGTGGAATGGCCCGTTGAGGAACACGAGATCGAGGTCCTCCAGATCGTTTCGCTCCAGCCGTTGTCGGTCGTTGGGGCGAATCCGGACGTAGGAACCTTTCTCGGCAGGGCGCGTCTGGCGGAAATGGATCGGCTGCAAACACTTCAGTGCCGGGGGGATTTTCCCGGTGAGCAGCAGCCTGCCACCTGCGGCCACGTAGCGATCCAGGATGCCACACTGTTGGTCACTCAAGCCGTCGGCGTCCGGCACGATCACCAGCGCGTAGGAGGCCAGAGCCGGATCTTCAAAGCGGGTCAATTCGAACGCCACCTGATTCTCGGACAGGACTTGCAACAGGCCTTCGGATTCGTCGCCGCCACGCCACATCAGCGCGGCCTGGGCCGCGGGCTTGGTGGCCAGCAGGTATTCTTCGTTGCGGGCGTGGAAGTTGTACAAGGCCGCCGTCAGGTTCAGCCCCGTGCGATCCTCCTGGCGCTGGAGCGGCCCGATGCAATAGAAGTCCAGCCAGGCCCCGTTGACCATGTGCTGCCAGATGCGCCGCACCGTCAGATACGGCGACACGGCCGCGTGGCGAAACGGAATGCGCATGAAATGCACTGCGCAGTTGGCCAGTTGACGCTGCCCGCAGGTTAGCAGCGTCCATTTGGCTTTGTGTGTGTCGTAGTACGTCCCCTGTCCCAGCGGGCGATTCGATTCTTTGCGAATGACGTCCACGCCGGCTGAGGTGTAGGTGCAGATCGCCAGGTCGGGTCGCTTGGCCTTCAGGAACGCATTGACCCGGTGGAACTGTTTGTCACTCATCATGCGGGTAAATTCGACGTATTTGCGGTAGACCGGACTGCTGTCGTCCCGCGTTGCCGGCAATGCCATCCCGCTGTATTCGGCGAACCGTCGCTTGCAGTTGTCGCACTGGCAGATCCCGTGATAGTTCCCACTGTAGTCACTGCGGGTATAGCCGATCATATTGAAGAAAACGCCGTCCAGCGGATAACGGTCGATCGCTTCGCCCAGGATCTTGAGCATGTATTCCTGTTGATATCCGCCGCTGACACAGGCATGTACCTGCCCGTTGTAGTTGACGTTTTCACCTTTCTCACTGACGTAGAGCCATTCCGGATGCTGGGCCGCGAATTTCTCGCTGATCTTGCTGAAGTCGAAGCGGCCGATCACTCGCACGTCTTCCCGATGCAGCCGTTCGAGAACGGTCCCGACAAGGTCGCCTTGCATGAAGGTGTTGCGCCAGTGGAACTGGAGGTCCGTCGGATAGTTGGCGACGATTCCGCCCACGTTGAACAGAACGACGTTGGCGCCGAAGGCCTTGACCTCGCGCACGTACCGGTCGAGATCCATGGTCGCGTCGATTTCGCGCAGATTGGTTTGGAGCATGCGTTGGGGCGTCAGCCACCAGGGCGAGGACTCGGCCGGATTGGCAGCTGAGACCAGGGGGGCCAACGCCATGGCCAGCAGCACGATCGTCGTTATCTCTCGCCGTCTCACGTGATTCACTCCTTTCCGGGTCGGCTTGCGCTGCCAACGCTCCCATTTCCGAGCGTCGCTGGTTCAACGCGCCTGTTGAACGCAATAGAGGAACCGGTTCGACCGTAGGAACAAGCGCTTGCCGCTGATCGCAGGGGAGCCGTTGAAATCGCTCTCATCGGAGGCGAACCGGTTGTGCGCGAGAATCTTGAACTCAGGCTGGGCCGGTAGCACGAAGGCACCGCTTTTGCGCGTCACGATGTAGATCCGTCCTTCGGCTGCGACGGCCGAGGCGTAGATGGCGAACCGTTCCGTTATGGGCAGCTTCGCGCGGTAGCGCAACTCGCCCGTCCGCGTCTCGACACAGCAGGTGTTGCCGTACGCATCGGCCCAATACATCAGATCATCGACAATCACGGGTGATGGTGGGCTGGCGACGTTCTTGCTCGACCAGATCACGTGCGTGTCGGTGACATCGTCTTCGCCCCCCAGGCGCACAGCCAGCGAACCGTGTTGACGTGGACCACCGCCGTGGATGTACGCGACGCCGTCGACGATGACGGGAGTGGGGATCATATCGTCGTTGATGCCGGTCCGCGCGTGCCAAAGCTGCTCGCCCGTCCATGGGTCGAGGCCCCAGACCTGCGCGGGCAGCGCCACCACAAGTTCGACGCGACCGTCGGCACTCTCGGCCACCACGGGCGTCGTGAACGCCAGCCCGGTTTCCGAGGTGTCCTTCTTCCAAATGTCCCGGCCGGTCGCGGTGTCGAACGCGTAGAGGGCTTTGCTCTCGTCCCACGCGTTGATGAAGAGGAGGCTCTTGTAGAGGGCCGGGCTGGTCGCCGCACCCCAGCGTTTCTGGTCGGTGTCCGTGCCGACGCGCCGGTGCCAGAGCTGCTTGCCGTTCAGGTCGAAGGCGAGCACCCCCGTCTTGCCGAAGAAGACATAGACGCGCTTTCCGTCGGTCACGGGCGTCTGGCTGGCGTAGCCATGCTCGCGCAGCATGCCGCGATAGGGATCTTCCGGGAGCAGTGCCGGCACGGCTGCGTCCCACAGCAGTTTGCCGTCGGTGGAGCGGAGGCACACGAGGTGCCGCTGGAGATCGTTCGGATCGCCCGGTTCGTTCGGGTCCAGGCCGTAGCCTGAGTAGCACGTGACGAACACCCGCTCGCCCAGCACGATAGGACTCGACGAGCCCGGCCCGGGCAAAGCGGTTCTCCAGGCGAGGTTCTCCGTCTCGCTCCACGTCAGCGCCAGGCCCGTCTCGTCGCTGACCCCGCGCATTCCCGAGCCGCGAAACCCCGTCCAATCCCCGGCCCATACCCCTCCTGCCCACGTCACCATACAAACGATAGCACATACAGCGGTGTATTTCATCGTGGCACTCCTACGCATCGCGGCGATCCTCCAAACGTGAATGTCCGTCGGGGCGATTGTACCGGAGCCATGACGCGATGGGCAGTGTTTTGTGTCAACAACGTGCCTCTGGTGGCGCGGCGGCCCGCGGCCAGGTTACCGCTTGATGATGCACTGCCGGCGAAGCCTCGTGTGTGAGACTTCGCCGGCAGATTGGTTCACGTGTCACAGATTGCCTTGGTGACCGTTACCGAACCTTCACACCTCCCTGCGCCGCCGCAGTCTGCACGTGGCAGCGCTTAGGCCCAGCGCACCGAGCAGGACCGCGCCCGGAACCGGAACGCGCTGCACGGTTAGGGTCGATGTCTCAATCTCAGCTCCCCAGGCGGACTCGATGCTCACCTGTGCCGGCAACGACGTGTCAAACCAGGACGGATCCAGGGCGAACACGGTCGTGGTCAGGGGCTGATCCGGATTCCCCGCTCCCGGGTAGTAGTTGAAATTCGTGTAGTACCCCATGTCGTTGAGGTACCCGAGGTCGTGCCAGATGCCACCGGTATCCTGGATCGAGACCATGTCCTGTTCGCCATCCATATCGTTGCCACGTCCATCGACGTCGTCGGCAACAATGGTCAACGTCGCCGACAGAATCGGGGCCGAGCTGCCGTCGTAGGTATGCGTGAAGGCGATGGTCCCACCGACACTGTACTGGTACACGTCGAGGGTTTCCTCATACATATCCGCGACGGCGCTGCCGGCTGTCAAGAGCACCACCAGCGCTGCGAAAGTTGCTATTGTCTTTGTCATAGGCTTATCTCCTTGATGCTGTGGTTGAAAATTCCGAATCGTGTTTGTGTTTCGGCGCCAAATGCTTGGGCACCATCACCCCATGCGATGATTGACGGAACCTCACCTCACCGTTGAGACGGTCAGGAAACGGTTCGGTAGAGACCGACGGGAGGGGCTCATGACGCCATGACATCCGGCGTGAACTGTGACGTTCGCCAGAGTGACACACTGGTCTTCCGGCGATATCTCGGCGCGAGAAGTTCGCGTGCACCCGCGGAATGTTCCGGTGTGCCGATGGCCACCATGCAGAGCCCGCCCCGCGCCACGCCGGCGTGGGGACAGCCACAGCAAGACCATTCCGGGGCGAAGTTCAGAGAGGGCCTCTTGACCCAATAACTCGACTTGCAGAGGGCCAATCCGATCAGACTGTACAAGCATAGTTGCAGGCTGTTCTGCTGATCCGTCAGGATTTCTGCCGGCCGCGTGTGACCGTCGGTGTCGACGAACGCCGTCCATTCCAAAGACGATGTCACCGGTCGGTGGAGGGACGCCAGGTCCAGGTGGCGCTGGGGCAGGGAGGCGGAACGACAAGGGGACGGCGCGCCGGTCTGACCGGGGGGGCAGTCGGTGCATGCATCGATGAGTTCATCGAGCGCCGTCATGTCGGCGCGCGCACCAACCGCAGCAAGCAAGACTACGGCTACCGTCGAGATGACGGCCATCCGGTTCATCACCAACTTGTCTCCTCCGGGCCGGCTCGCGTGTTAACGGAGCTGGCGGACAAATGCCTGCGCGCGACCGCCATGTCGGCGCACAACATGAGCTTCCTGTCAGAAATCCCTTGGGTAGGACGTTCAACCTTTCTCGTAAAAGCCCATTCTAGCATAGGATTCCCCCGGTCATTAGTAGAAATACGTATTTTTTGCCGGGGATTTGCGAAAAGGACGGCGGGGGCGTGACATGGTCGCGAAGGGCCCCGCCAGCACGGCGGCAACCCCGGCGAGAAGAAAATTGCCGGTTTTCTCTTGACGGCGAAAAAGCATGTATGTATTATAATCATCGAATATATGAAATTGGTCAACGAACCTGCCAAATGGCACAGGGTTGATCCGGACACGGGGGCATGACTGAGCGTACGCACAGGACGGTGGACTGTCGGCATGGGGGGGGGAATTCCTACGGTGGGTGCGGGTGTGTGAGGTGTCATCATGGTATGCAAAGCGAAGCCAATTGTCCCTGTTTCTGGCCCAAAAACGCGGGTGGGCGAAAAAGCGAAGCCAATTGGTGCGGGCGGGGGCGGGAGGCCGCAGGGCAGACGACAGACGACGGACGACGGAGGACAGAGGGCAGACGACGGAGGACGCACGATGCGATACGCACGGCGAGACACGGCCGACGAACGGCGCCAAACAAAGCCAATTTCGAGGTTTCTGGCCCAGGAATGGGGGTGCGGTGAAAAGACAAAGCCAATTTTCGCGGTGCGGGAGAAAGTTGATTTGTTTGTCGGGTCGGGTCGGTCGCGATAGAATGGCGCGGTTTTTGGTGCCCTCTGGCGATCAGGGCGGATCGATAGGAGTTTGGCGTTGAGTGATATGCGGGACAAGCTGGTGCTGGCCAAGCCGGGCGAATTGGCGGCCGGCCGGCGTCTGGGCAAGTATCGCCTGGAGGCCCGGGTTGGCACGGGGGGCAGTTGCGAGGTCTGGCGGGCCCAGGACACCGTCGAGGACATCAAGGTCGCCCTGAAGATCCCGCTGGGCGGCGTCGCCGGGCAGCGCGACAACGACCAGCTTTTCCGCGAGGTGCGCCTGGTGGCCAAACTGCGGCATCCGCACATCATGCCCATCCGGAACGCCGACATCATTGATGGCTACGCCGTGCTGGCCACGGAGCTGTCGGTCGGGACGTTGGAGGAACGCTCGCGGCCCATGTCGGTCAAACGCATCCTTTGGATCATGCTCCAGGTCCTCGATGGTCTGGCCTACGCCCATCGCCATCGCGTGGTGCACTGCGACGTGACGCCCAACAACATCTTTCTGTTTCCCAACGGTCGGGCGGCGCTGGGCGATTTCGGCATCAGCCTCAAGATCAAAGGCCGCATGGCGACCGTCGACGACTTCGGCACGCCCGGTTACGTCGCCCCGGAACAGGCCTACGGCAAGCCCACCTATCAGAGCGACTGTTTCGCCGTGGGGTTGATCCTGTACGAGTACCTGACGGGCGTCTTGCCCCGATGGCCGTTCCGCTGGCCCCCGCGCGGCCAGCGCCGGCTGCGCGACCGGACCAACCTGGCGCTCCAGTCGTTTCTCAAACGCGCGCTGGAGCTCGATCCACAGCGGCGTTTCCCGCAGGCCGAAGAGATGCGCATGGCATTGATGGATGCGATCCCCAAGCGCCTGCTGCTCAGCGTGGGCAGCAAGGGCCACGAGCGGCGCCGCTTCGACTGGCGCAAAGTTCGGCGCAGCACGTTCGTCAAACGCTACCACAAAGTCTTGCCGTCACTGTTCAGTTGCGTCGATTGCGGCGAGTCGATCACCGAGCCCATGGCGATCTGTCCCTGGTGCGGCAGCGAGCGGAATCGCTTCGATGCGAATACGCCGTTCAGTCACGTGTGCCCCGATTGTCACAAGGGCGTGTTGCCCGAGTGGCGGTTCTGTCCGTGGTGCTACGGGGCCGGCTTCGAGTCGCCCAGCGAGACAACCACGCGGGGCGTTCGCTACCAGAGCCACTGCGCGCACTGCAACGGCAAGCTGATGCGTTTTATGCGTTATTGTCCGTGGTGTCACCGTAAGGTGCGCAAACCCTGGCGGGTGCGCCCGTTTGGCGAGGTCTGCGGCAACTGCGGCTGGTCGGTGGATTCGGAGTTCTGGACGTACTGTCCCTGGTGCAAGCAATGTCTGGTGGGGTAAGAGAGAACGGAGACACGGTTGACGGATGAAGTGACCAAGACCGCCCAGGTGTCGGGTCCGCTGCGCTGGGGCGTCAAGAGCGATATCGGCAAGGTGCGCGAGGAGAACCAGGATGGTTTCGCCGCCGAGCCGGAGGCCGGACTGTTCGTGGTGATCGACGGCATGGGCGGGCATCGCGGCGGCCGGGAAGCGGCCAAGATGATCGCGCAGGATCTGCCGCCGGCGATCGAGTTGGCGATCGATCATCTGCGCAGCCGCAGTCCGCGCTCGATCCGCCGCACGCTCAAACGCATTATCTCCAAGCAGAACCGCCACGTGCATCTCGAGGGCGACAGCGAATCGGGATACGTCGGCATGGGCGCGACACTCGTCGTCGTGCTGCTGCTGGGCGGCCGCGCGTATGTGGCCAACGTGGGCGACAGCCGGGTGTATCGCTGGCGCGCCGGCAAACTGCGGCAGCTCAGTGTGGACCACTCAGTCGTTTCGGAATTGCTGGAGGCCGGGCACATCACCTCCGACGAAGTGGATACCCATGATGCCCTGGGCGTGGTGACGCAATACATGGGGATGCCCGAAGGCGTGGAGCCGTCGGTGCGGTCGCTGGCGCTGGCGCCCGGGGATCGCTTCCTGCTCTGCAGCGACGGGCTGACGGATATGGTGGATGAAGGGGCCATCAGCGCGATGCTGGAACACCAGGCCGACCCGCAGGCAGGGGCCGAGGCCTTGGTGGCTGCTGCTAATGAGGCGGGTGGGCACGACAACATCACGGCCATCGTCGTCCACTGGAAGAGCTGACGAAAAAGGAAACCCAACATGCTGAGTCTGAAGCATCGAGGAGGAAGGTGACATGCCCAGCCCAACCGACAGATATGTGAATCGATCACGCTCGGTCCGCGTGCTTGTCCGACTCGTAGCGGTCGTCGTCCTGATGGTTCAGGCGACTGCCGGCGCGGGCGTTTTGGCCGTCAATAGCGAGGAAAGATCGGGTTTCTATCCACTGGGCCGGGAGATTGTCTTCGCGGTCACGAGCGTCGAACCGGCTGACCTGGAGAAGGTCAGCGTCACGGTCAAGCGCGACGGGTTCGAGAAGATCGCCTCATTGGCAATGGATAGAGACGGCGCGACGCTGAAGGTTCGCTTCACACCAAAGGCCGCCGGCTGGTATATGTGCGAAGCATCGCTGGCCGACAGTGGCCAGCCGGCCCGCGCGGGCGTGGTGGTCGGTGCGGAGGCCATCGCGCCGTCGATGGCGGAGCCGGAGGATCTTGACGCCTTCTGGAACGCGCGCCGCGCGGCCCTGAAGGCCATGCCCTTGAAAGCGGAACTGAAGCCCGTGGACGATTCGGAAGCGGGGATCGAGTGTTTCGATCTGGCGATTCCGTGTCCCGGAACCAAGCCCGTCCGGGGTTACTACGCCCGTCCTGAAGAGGCCGAACCGGGACGCTGTCCGGCGCTGCTCTATCTGCGGGCCGCCGGTGTGGCCGGGCACTGGTGCCGAGCCTCGGCTAGGAACGCAGCGTCCCTGGCCCGGGAATATGGGGCGATCGTCGTCGACATCAACGCGCACGGCATGCTTAACGGTCAGCCGGAGGAGTACTATCAGAATCTCGAACAGCACGAACTTCGGGGCTATTGGAAGCAGGGGGCGGACGACCGAGACGCGTTCTACTTCGTCGGGATGTACGTCCGGCTGCTGCGCGCCATTGAGTTCCTCGCCACGCGTCAGGCATGGGATGGCAAGCATCTGGTCACGATGGGCGAGAGCCAGGGCGGTGGGCAGGCGCTGGCGGCCGCCGGCCTGGACGTCAGGGTCTCGGCCGTAGCGGCCGTCGTGCCGGCGATGTGCGACTTCACCGGGCCGGTCGTCCAGAGGCTGGGGGGCTGGCCCCAGCCGGTCGGATGCGACGTCGAAGACGAGCACACCAGGAGCATCATCGAGGCGGTGCGCTATTGTGACAACATGCAACTGGCGCCGCGCTGCCGCGCCGAGACGCTGATTTTCGTGGGACTTATCGACACAACCTGCTCGGCGCCGGGGATCTTCGCCACGTACAACCGCCTGGTGGGCCCGAAGCGGATCGTCGCCTATCCGCACAAGCCGCACAATGGTTTGCCCGAAGAAGACCGGTGGATCGGAGACATTGCTGCGATCCGCAAGGCGTTCATTCAGCGACACCTTGACAAGTGAAAAGAGAGGAAAGGCTCAGTCCGCTGGTTGCCGGCCTCGCTCCCATGCCGCCGCTGAAGGGGCCTTTGGGCCCCACGAGGGCTGTTTTCGGCCTTTTGCGGACGGTTGCTTGCGTAGGGAGGAGCGAGCCACTATGATGGGCCAGAGACTATGGTAACCGTGACCCCAAGTGGAGCTGAACATGGCGCATCGATTCATAAAGGAAATGACTCCCGGCGAGACCATCAACGATATCTACATGGTCCGCGACCCGATCCTGCGCAGCACGACGCGCGGCGACCTCTATATCGCGATGTTCCTGTGCGACCGCACCGGGCAGTTGAACGGGCGGATGTGGCAGGCCTCCGAGAACATCTACAAGTCGCTGCCCAAGCCCGGGTTCGTCCATATCAAGGGCCGCAGCGAGTTGTATCAGGATAATCTGCAGATCGTGGTCAATACGGTCACGCCGATCGATCCGAGCAAGGTCGCGGTGGAGGATTTCCTGGCCCATACGAGCAACGACATCGGACAGATGTTCAATGAGTTGAAAGAGGCCGTCGAGAGCATCGAGAACGCGTCGCTCAAGGCGCTGACGGGGGCCTTTCTGGCCGACACGGCGATGATGGAGAACTTCTGCCGGGCGCCGGGCGGCATGAAGATGCACCACGGCTACATCGGTGGCCTGCTCGAGCACACGCACAGCATGATGTGCGTTGCCCAGGCGATCCTGCCGCTGTATCCGCACGTGCAGCGCGACCTCGTGCTGGCGGGGATCTTCCTGCACGATATGGGCAAGACCGAAGAGCTGTCGTACGACATGGCGTTTTCCTATACCGACTCGGGGCAGTTGATCGGGCACATCAACAAGACGCTGGTGATGATCCACCAGCGGGCCGATGCGCTAAGGGCCGAAGGGATGGAGATCAGTGCCGAGGCACTGGACGCCTTGGGGCACATCATTCTGTCGCATCACGGGCAATACGAGTATGGCTCGCCCAAACTGCCGGCGACGGCCGAGGCCTTCATGGTCTACTACCTCGACGACCTCGACGCCAAGATGAATCAAGTCAACGCGGCGATCGAAGGCGAGTTGAGCGATTCGAACTGGACCGCCTGGCAAAATCCGCTCCAGACGCGTCTGTACCGCAAGCGCATCGACTAGCGAAGCATCGCACGGCGGTGCTCAGGACGCTGTCCAGACCTCGGGTTCATACGAGCCGGGCGAGCAGAACTCGATCCGGTAGGGCGTCACTTCGAGCACGCCGTACTTCGGATCGTCCGGACCCTCGAAGATCTGCGACAGCATGTCGGTCCAGAACGCGTGGCGCGCCTCTTTGGTCGTGTTGAGTTGGGCCCGGCCCTGGATCTGGAGATACGGCACCATTTCGGTGGGGCTGGTGGTACCGCAGGTTAGGTGCACTTCCGGATTGTTTTCGATCTGGCCAACCTTGCGGGCGGTGACGAAGGTCGCACAGCGGGTGGTCAGGTCTTCCGAGGCCATGATCATCACGTAGCGGACCCAGGGTTTGCCGTCTTCGGTGATGGTGGCCAGGCCCGCCAGTTGCGGTTCCTTCAGGATGGCGTAGATGCGCTCTTTCAACTCGCTCACGTCTGGACTCCTTTCAGCGTGTCTGCCACGTCTTGAGTATCTCGATACATTCGATCATGGCTCGACCGTTATGATAGCCCGCCTTCCACGGATTGGCCTTGTCGCCGCGGCGGGTGCCGTCCGGCATGATGATGTGATGCCATTCGCCATGCTCTGCGTCGACCAGGTGTTGCTCGATGAACGCCAGCGTCTTGGCGAAGATCGCCAGGTACTTCGGGTTGTCGGTGAAGCGATACATCTGTAGCGCACTGACGAGCGCCTCGGCCTGGACCCACCACGATTTGGTGCGGTCGGTGGCCGGCAGGCTGAAGGGGCCGGTGTAGTAGAAGCCGCCCTCGGCCGGATCGTAGCCGTACTTCAGCGAATAGGCGAACAGCGTGGCATATAGATCTCCAAACGGCTGGTTCGACAAACCGACGGCGTTGCAGGTGTCCATCAGCAGCCAGACGTTCTCGATATCGTGGCCGTAGGAAACCTGGGCGTAATCCGCATCCAGCCTCGGTGTCCAGTCGCGGTCGTACTTGTCGGTGCAGCCGCCCAGCATCTTGCGGACCACGGCGTTGCTCTGAATGTTCACCAGTTCCAGCAGCCGCTCGCGGGCCACGGGCAACTCGCTCGCCCGATAGAACGTGGTGATCGCCTCCATCAGATGCAGGTGCGTGTTCATCAACTTCAGATCTGCCGGTGTGCCCATGTACGTGCTCTCACCGGCCGGCATCGCGGTCCAATCCGGGGTGAAGCTTTCGCAGTAGCCGCCGTAGGTCCGGTCGTAGGCTTTGGCTTCGAGCAGGTTGAAGAACCGCACGGCGAAGTCCAGCACCTCCTGCTTGCCGCTGGCGAGATAATATTCCGACAGGGCGTAGAGCGCGAAGGACTGGCCGTAGAGGTGCTTGTTGGGCTTGAGCCGCTGCTCGCCTGTGACGTCGACCTCCCAATAGAAACCGCCGTGTTGGGCGTCCCACATCTTGTCCTTGAGGAATTGGCAGCCCAGCTCCGCGGCGTCGAGGTATTCGTCGCGCCGATAACCGGCCCGGGCCATGCGGGAGAACAACCAGACCGTGCGGGCCTGCGTGACAATCATCTTGGTGCAACGGCTCTTGCGCCGGCTCTGCGCGTCGAAGTCGATGATGTACCCGCCATGCTCGCGGTCGAGGCTCTTGTCGTACCAGAACGGCGCGATGTTCCCGGTGAGGATCTTCTCCAGGCGGGGCAGGTACTCGGCGGCTACGGCTGCCTTGTCGGAGGCGCCTAGCGCGAGCGAAGCCGGCAGGAATAGCAGGGCGGCGATCAATCCTACGCGGCGAGGAAACAGCATTGGCATTACGGCCTCTCCTTGCTGTGATCCGCATGGGCAACCAGTTGCCCATCCTACGATCGATGACGTTCTTATTTCCAGTGCAGGTCGGCGAAGTCCATGTAGCGTTCCCAGTCGTAGGCCGTGACGTCATGCTTGCCCGGGCGGATATGGTAGGCGACGGTGCCCATGGCGGGCTGGCTCACGGCCGGCATCTCGTCGACCGGCAGGGGCTTGGCGCCCAGCAGCCCGAACACGGGGCCCGCGTGCTTCGCCGAGAGGAATTCACCGTGCGGATCGGCCCAGCGGTCTTCTTCGGCGCTGGCGACGTAGACCGGACGCGGCGCCATCAGGGCGATGAGCATGTGCTGGTCGACCGGCAACGCGTTGACGTCGTCGTTGTACTTGGTGAAGTTGTCGCAGAACCAGTGGGGAAAGACCGTATTGATCCGTTTGACGGTTTCGCCAAACTGGCGTCGCGAAAGGGCGGCGCCGCCACAGCCGGAATCGTTGGAGATGACCAGGGCAAAGCGTGTGTCGGAGGCCCCGGCCCACAGCGATGTCTTACCCAGCCTGGAATGCCCGATCACGGCCAGATGCTTGTGGTCGATGTCGGCGTCCGTCTCGCAGTAGTCCACCGCCCGGCTCAGGCCCCAGGCCCAGGCGCCGATCGAGCCCCACTGGTCCGGGGCGGGCTTGGTCTGCCCGACCTTGTTAAACAAGGGATGGACGCCGTTCTGGAACTCGTCGTCGAAGTCCGGGTCGATGTCGCCGTAATAGATCGTGGCCAGGCCATAGCCGCGTTCGAGAATGCGCTCGACGGGCCAGCGACGAGCCGCTTTGCCTCGGCCGGCCTCCGTGGCCTTGTGGTTCGAATCACGATCGCGCGTCCAGCTCTTGGTGATGCTGATGGCCGGGTCGGTGTGGATCGTGTGGTTGCCCTGGAAATTCAACCCGATGAACGTCGGCACGGGCTTGGACGCGGCGCTCGGCAGATAGATCAGGATCGTCATATTCGGGTCCTGACGCTTGCCGTTGAAGTAAACCGTGACTTCCTTGCGCGTGGCCTTGCCCTCGAGGGCATGCTTCTCGACGGAGGTGGTCATGAACGTCATCTGGGCGGGTCTGCCCGGCGCACGTCCATAGACGTGCTCTTCGAAGAGCTGGAAGATTTCGGGCCGGCGCTTCTGGGTCCACGTCTCCGCACTCGTGACGCGCGTGCCGTCCAGGCAGAGCAGCGGGTCGGGCAGGGTGTACTGGGGGACTTTGGCTTCGTCGTAGTTGGCCTCCTGGGCCTGGGCACACCAGGCGGTGGCCAACACAACCATCGCGATGACACTGGCCGAGGCCAGACGTTGTCGGGCTCGCATGTGCGTTCCTCCTTTGCGACCGAAATCGAACCGGGTTCGTTTGGCACCAGCATGGCCCGGAGTGCGGGCTTTTTCAAGCCAAAAATCCACGCTGGACGCACTGGGCGACATCCTGATTGAAGATGCGGGCGGCATGGCGTATAATCCCAGCGAACCGCCAGGATCGATCAGAAAAATTTGTCGGGAGGAAACAACCATGATCTTTCGTTGCATTCTCGTGTGCATGGCCATAGGGATGAGTGTTGCGACCGTGGCGTCGGGTGTGTCCGGTGACAGGATCGATATCTATTCCGCCAACCCGGCCTACTGGCAGTACGGCGGCAGGCCCGTCGTGCTCATCGGGGGCAGTAAGGACGACAACCTGTTCCAGATCCCGGATTTGCAGGAGCATCTCGACCTGCTCCAGTCGGTGGGGGGCAACTACGTGCGCAATACGATGAGTGCCCGCAACGACAAGGGGTTCGAGGTCCAGGCGTTTGGCCGGCGGACCGACGGCAAATATGACCTGAACACCTGGAACGACGAATACTGGCGGCGCGTCGAGAGTCTGCTGACGCTGGCCGAAGCGCGTGACATCATCGTGCAGATCGAAGTCTGGGCGACGTTTGACTACTACCGCGACAACTGGGATGTCAATCCGTTCAATCCGAAGAACAACGTCAACTACACGGCCGAAGCGACGGGGCTGCCGATCAAGGTCACGAGCCATCCGACGCGTACGGAGAACAACTTCTTCTGGTCCGTCCCGGCCGAGCGCAATCAGCAGGCCGTGCTGAAATACCAGCAGCGCTTCGTGGACAAGCTGCTCTCGATCTCGCTGAAGCACGGAAACGTCCTGTACTGCATGGACAACGAGACGTCGGTGACGCCGCAGTGGGGTTGGTACTGGTCGAAATACATCCAGGCCAAAGCGAAAGAGACCGGCGTGAAGGTCCACACCACCGAAATGTGGGACGCCTGGGACCTGGCGAACGCCCAGCACAATGCGACGTTCGACCATCCGGAGATCTATTCCTTCGTGGATATCTCGCAGAACAACCACCAGAAACGGCAGGCCCACTGGGACAATGCCCAGAAGCAGAGACGGCGCATCGCGGCAAAGCGCAGGCCTTTGAATTGTGTGAAGATCTACGGCGCCGATACGGGCCGCTTCGGGAACGACCGGGACGGCATGGAACGGTTCTGGCGCAACATCCTCGGTGGCCTGGCGGCCGCCCGTTTCCACCGGCCGGATTCCGGGCAGGGACTAGGCGAGAAGGCCCAGGCGAATCTCAAGAGCATGCGCCTGGTGCTGGACGAGATGGACGTGTTTGCGTGCGAGCCGCACAACGACCTGCTCGGAGACCGCGAGGAGAACGAGGCCTATTGTCTGGCGAATCCCGGGACCGAGTATGCGGTGTACTTTCCGGATGGTGGCAAGGTCACTCTGAACATCAATCCGATCGACGAGCCGGTAACGACCCGGTGGCTGAATGTCATGAAGTCCACGTGGGTGAATGTGAAATCGGCCCAGATGGATGGCACTGTGGTTCTGGAATGCCCTACACAGGATTACTGGGTTGTGCTGGTGAAGTAACGCGGCGCGCGGTCAAGGAGGACGGATGCAGACGAAAACGACCACGTATACTGTCAGCGAGCTCAACGCGCTCGTCAAAGAGGTGCTCGAGACGAGC
>Ga0272443_10002409_pt1 | contig 24008 bp, 24 predicted proteins | sample SSMAcet12_FD_193581 | JGI IMG/M metagenome (GOLD analysis project Ga0272443, IMG submission 193581) | Marine sediment archaeal communities from Little Sippewissett salt marsh, Falmouth, MA, United States - SSM-Acet-12 | ecosystem: Environmental > Aquatic > Marine > Wetlands > Sediment ...
CCCCGGTTATCTTAAATATAGGATGTTAAGTTCAGAATTTCATTAATGAAGTTATGGATGACAGTGAGTCCTTAATTTCATTACCATCAATTGATATGACGCTATCATCTGTTCTGATAATCAGTCCTTCTTCTAAGACTGTTCCGATTTCATGCAGCCTGATTCCGCTGCATTCCGGAGCTTTGTCATATGCTATAAGGAATCTGCCTGAAGATTCCGAGAAGAGCTGTACAGCTGCATCCCCGCTTATAGTAATGTCTGCACCGGGACAGATCTCAAGAAGTGATGCGGGAATTCCTCCCTTTGATATGTCACATGCGGAATAGATCTCTTCTGAATTTATCATGTCCCTGATCTCTCCAAGGATTTTTACATCCGGAATTTCCGGTCCTCTGCCGCCGCACTCTGTGATTGCGTCAAGTATGCTGCCACCAGTTTCCTCTCTGAATTCTCCTGCGACTGCAATTTTCATTTTGGGGAGGGCCTTTCTGAATTTTCTGATCTCGCCCCTTCCTGCCATGCCTATACATGGTGTCGGCGGGATGCTTGTGCCGAATTCGTCCGATTCATTGTAAAGTGATACATTTCCACCTACTACGGGAATTCCAAGTGTTCTGCACATATCTCCCATGCCTCTTACTGATTCACTGATCTGCCAGAAGATCTCCTCATGAACCGGGCTTGCGAAATTGAGGCAGTTTACAACACAGAGTGGTTCTGCGCCGAGGCATGCGAGGTTTGCAGCATTTTCATATACTGTCTCTGCTGTTCCTTCATATGGTTTTAACCGGATTCTTTCCGGTGAACATCCGCATGAGAGGAAAAGGCCTCTTCCGTCATATCTGAGGCATGCCGCACCTCCGGTGGTTGAGACTGTCCTTAACTGGACATCATGGTCATACTGGCTGTATGCCCAGCTTTTGTCTGCAATTTCGGGATGGGAAAAAACTTTCAGAATGAGCTTTTTAAGGTCTGATTCCGGTTTATTGTAGGTTTTCTCAATGGAGTATGGTTTACCCGGCCATTCTTCATCCGGAGTTCCGCCTACTAAGAGATCTACGGGCAGGTCGCACACAACTTTGCCGTGGAATGTTACGATGTATCTGTTCTCTTTCGTAACTTCTCCTATATCACTCCATTTCAGGTCATATTTCTCAATGATTGCTGTGAGTTCATCTACATCACCTGAAGAGACTTCCATTAACATTCTCTCCTGTGATTCTGCGAGCATGATCTCAACTTCGTTCATGCCCTCTTCGCGCAGATGTACACGGTCAGCGGCGATTCTTGCACCGAATGTGCTTGACATTTCAGATGATGCTCCGGCAAGGCCTGCGGCACCCAGGTCGCGGCATGAGAGTACTTTGCCGGTCTTCTCCATCTCAAGTGTGGCATCTATGAGTAGTTTTTCTGTGAAGGGGTCGCCCACCTGGACAGCCGGTCTGTCCTCTGCCTCAGATTCTTCTGAGAGGTCCCTTGATGCGAATGATGCACCGCCAAGACCATCCCTTCCTGTGGATGCACCGTATAGGATTAGCCGGTTCTTTGGCTCTTTAACCCTTGCTGTGAGGAATCTGTCAGGTGATACTTCCCCCACACAGACAACGTTTACAAGCGGATTTCCGCTATAGTTTCTGTTGAAGGTAAGTTCGCCCCTTACAACCGGAACTCCGATACAGTTTCCGTAATCGCCGATTCCCTGAACTACATGCTCAAAGAGATATCTGTTCTTCTCTTCAGAGAGTTCTCCAAAATAGAGAGGGTCCATGAGTGCAATGGGGGTTGCACCCATGGAGATTATGTCCCTTACAATTCCACCGACACCTGTTGCGGCACCGTCATAGGGATCAACATAACTTGGATGGTTATGTGATTCCATGCCGATTGCAATTGCTTTGTCATCCGAAAATCTGACGATTGCTGCATCATCGCCAGGCCCTAAAATGACGTTTTCACCCTCTGTTGGGAGTGTTTTAAGCAGTGGCTTTGTGGACCTGTATGAACAGTGTTCACTCCAGAGATTTTCAAAACATGCATTTTCAAGGGCAGAAAGTGGCCTTTTAAGGCAGCCTTCAATATATTCAATATCCCGCGGAGATAGCATAACTGTGTAAATATCTGTATCTACAAAATGATAATAACTGCTAATAATACTCTTCAGGAATCTGATGAACTGGAAACTGTTTTCTGTCTTCAACTGATTTTTTTTACAGTCTGCAGGTTAAAATCCGGCCCTGATATTTTCTGCTAAAAATGGATAATAATTGGATATCTTATCTGTTCAGAGCTATTTCAATGCCCATTCTAAGTTCAAAATCTTCAAATGGTTTTGCAATATATCCGGAGGGCTTTGTTGCAAGTGCTCTCTCGATGATATCGTCCTCCATATGTGAACTGAGGTAAATGAAGGGTACTTCGGGTTTACCCTTTTTTATCTCTTCAATTGCCTCAATACCATCAATATCTCCTTCAAGGGTTATATCCACAATAATAAGGTCCGGGTTAAACTCTGCTGCAACAATGATGCCTTCTTCTCCTGACTTTATAAATCTGCAGTTTGTATAGCCCATATCTTTGAGGCGCCACATGATGAGTTCTGAGATGATCGGGTCATCCTCAATGATTAATAGTTTTTTTTCTGACATTTTATCTCCTCATAAATCTGTAATCTTTTCTGCTTCCCGGATGATGATTTCTCTGACTGATTATATTATTGTTTCTGTATTCTTTGTTATAATGCTTAAATTATGTTTTTTATTCTTTTAACTGTGTTTTTTGGATATGCTCTTTGTCATGATATCTGATGCTTTCATGTGGTATGAAGATCTCAAACCTTGCGCCTTCTCCTTCATTGCCTGTTTCTGTAATTTTCATTCCTGTGATCTCGAGTATTTCTTTTACAAGGAATAATCCAAGTCCTGTATTGCTTCCAAATCCATGGTCAAATATTTTTTTCTTGAATTTCTCCGCCACACCTATGCCGTTGTCACTGAATGTCAGTCTGCCACCATCCGGATTTCTCTCAAATGATACATTTATTTCACTGACATTTTTTCCGTGTCTTATGGCATTGTCCATGAGGTTGAAGAAGATTTTTTCAAGCATCGGATCAGCATATATCTCAAAGTCATCTATGTCCATATTTACTTTAACATCAGTTAACTGTGCCCTGGAACGGGCGGAATTTACGACTGAAGGGACGTTCTGCCATATGGGTGATTTAACCCCTATATTCTGGTAATCTCTGGTAAATGTTATCTGATCCTGTATGTTGTCGGCTGCCTGGCGTATCAGTTTTACATAATGTTTCAGTTCAGGATTTCCTTCGGGCGTCTTTTTATCAAGAAGATCAGTAAAACCCTTTACACCTGCAAGGTGGTTGAGTATGTCATGTCTTGTTATGCTGGATAAGAGATTTAATTTCTTGTTTGATTCAAAGAGTGCATTCTGGTAATTTCTGATTTCTGTTATGTCAGACATTATTCCGACAATCCTGAGCGGAATTCCAAGACTGTCCCACTCTGCAACTTTTCCAAGTACATTTATCCATTTCTGGCTTCCGTCCCTGCATTTCATCCTGTATTCAGATTCAAAGTGGCGGCTTTCCCTGTCGTAATTTTTGTAGTCAACATCTGAAATGTCTGAAAAGAAGGCCATTATATCGGAGAAGAACTTTAGTTGTAATACTTCACGCCAGGATTCTGTATTTTGGTTCTGATCTGAGAGTGGACAGCTGAATAATTCCTGATAATTGCCTGCAAAGAACATCTCGTCTTTTTCCATATTCCAGTCCCAGACACATATTCCGGCACCTTCTATTGCAAGGTTGAGCCTCTGTTCACTCTTCCTGAGTTCCCTTTCTGCTTTTTTAATGCCGCTGATGTCTATTGCGGCTCCTCTGACGCCTCTGCGTTCACCTTCCGCACCTATTGGACTCAGGTATATGAGGAGGGGCAGATTCCTGTTTATGGATGTTACTCCGGTGTATTCTTTTCCATAATCGGATGCATTGGATGAATTTTCCGGCATTATTGAGAGAAATTCAGACATTATGTCTTCTTTTTCGTCATCACAGACCAGATCAGTGATGAATAATTTGTTTCCTTCTTTCTCAGCATTAGTTCCAAAGGTTCTAAAACCCATTTTATTCAGAAATGTGATCTGACCCTTGCTGTCAGTCTCAAATATTGTCTGGGGCAGAAGATCAGTCAGATTTCTGAATCTCTTTTCACTTTCTTTAAGGGCCTCTTCACCCTTTTTACGCTCTGTGATGTCCCTGATTATTGTCTGGATTTTACCTTCATTTGGATCAACCATTTTGGAGCTGATTTCAACATTTAAAATATTATTGTCGGCTGAAAGGATGGTTGATTCAAAAAGTTCATTGTTGCCGTATTTTATTTTATTTATCCTGTTGTGAATCTCTTCCTTTTCACTTTCTGAAAAGAAATCAAGTATATTTCTTGATGTTAATTCATCATTTCCTGTCTTTAAGAGCCTGTGTGCATTCTCATTTCCCTCAAATATCTTGCCCGAAATATTGTGCGTAATTATTGCATCTATTGAGTTTTCAAAGAGGGTTTTAAAATTTTTCTCACTGTGCTTAAGGGCTTTTTCAATATGTTTTCTCTGGCTTAAATCGAGTGCAATGCCCCTTAGTCCCCTGATTTCATTGTCTATAATGATGTAGCTGAAATGAACAAGGACCGGAACTTCTCTTTCATCCGGTTTTAATGCCCTGTATTCAACTGAACCTATGATCCTTCCGTTCATGAACCATTCAAAATTATTCTTTGCCCTTGCGGAATCATCAGGTACAAGTACATCCCAGAATTTCATTCCGGATGTAAGCTCTTCATGTGATCTTCCAAAGATGTTCATTGAATATCGCGTGGCATAGGTGAAGCTGCCTTCTTTGTCAAGTTCAAATATTACCTCCGGAAGCTGGCTGGTGAGTTCCCTGAGTCTTGTTTCACTTTTCAGGAGTGCTTCTTCGGCTTTGACGCTGTCGGTTATTTTGTGCAGTAATATCTGATATGTGCCGATTTTCCTGTCTATATTTTTTCCGTAAATTTCAACCCATACCTCCTGATTGCTCTCAGAGGTGAATTTTACTCTGGATGATTTTCCTGTTTCCTGTGTATTATTGTTCTCATCATCTGTTTTGATCATTTCGGGGTTTATTCCGGTTTCTGATATATTTAGTCCGTGAATTTTATCTTTTTCCAGATTCAGAATATCTGATGCACTTTTATTTGAAAAGAGAATTTCACCTGTGCCTGAACATATGATGGTTCCGTCCGGAGAATTTTCAAAAAGGTTTTCATAGAAATTTCTGCTTTCTTCAATTCTTCTCTCGTTATATTTTACCTCCTGGACTATTGTGGATAGCAGAAATCCGGTTGTGATATAAGCCAGAAATACGAGTGAATAAGATAATATATCCCTCATTCCGTTTGAAAGGGCAATTAACGAGACTGTAAGATAAATAAATCCGGTTGCTGCTGAGAGAACAAATCCTCTCTCCGGCATGAAGACAGAGAAGAATATCACCGGGAATATGAATATGTGGGCCAGATAAAATACCAGCGGATCAGCATAAAAATAGAGGTTTATCTCTGAAGTCAGGATCAGAAATGACAGTATTCCTGATAATATCAGTATAAATTTGTCTTTGGGTATTGTGTATGGTTTATGTTTTAATGCGCCTTTTTTTTTAATAACAGACATAGGAAAGGTTACATCCATGCTTTTTTTACAGGAGTTATGATGGTTTATTCAGAATATTCTTTATTATTTCGTAAATTTTAAAATTAATAATATTTTTTAATTTTACATATACGGCTGATATTTGTTGTGTACCTTTCCTGAAAAACAGGTATTAATTACAGATGCTCTCGAATATATATCACATGACTGATTCGTATGAGGCACTTTTAAAGAAGGCATACAGCAATATCACGGAAACTTCCGGCGATGAAGGTCGTTTCACTGTCCCTGCGGCCAGGGTATATATTGAGGGCAAGACCACAATTCTGGAGAATTTCTCGGAAATTGCTTCAATTCTGAGGCGTGAACAGGATCACCTTATGAAATATCTGCTTGGTGAAATCGGTACAGCCGGAAAGATTGAAGGTTCAAGAGCAGTATTTAACGGAAAATTTGACCAGAGTCAGATTGCAGGTCTTATATCAAAATACACTGAAGATTATGTTATATGCTCTGAATGCGGGAAACCTGATACGCGCCTTGTAAAGGATGGCCGGATTCTCATGCTCCGCTGTGATGCCTGCGGAGGGCACAGACCGGTAAGGAAGAGAAAGTCCAAGGACTTTGATCCTGCAAACAATGTCGAGGAAGGAAAAGAGATGGACGTTGAGATCCAGTTCCTCTCAAAGAGGGGAGACGGTGTTGTTAAGATTGGCAAGTATACTATGTATGTCAGCAAGGCAAAACCGGGACAGAAGGTCAGGGTCAAAATTACAAGAGTTGCAGGCTCAATTGCCTTTACAGAAAGAGTCTGATATTAAAATATCAAAAATACTTTTTTAAGAACTGTTTCTTTTTGTTTTAGGTTCCACAGTGGGAAAAAATATTTTTATCCGGGAATTTTGCCGGAAATGTTTCAGTTTTTAAGTAATTTGACCTGATTTCAGGCTTTCATAATTTCTGATTTTAAATAGTCACAGTTTTCACTGATTTTTCTGGCGGCTTTTAATACTGCTTCGACCGGATCTCCGCCTTCTTTCATGGTTACAGCCAGAATCGGGTCAGTAAACTTAAATCTGCTTGAATAGTTTGCAACATCCACCTGCGGATTTTTTAATATTTCATCTGAGAGTGCGTTCATGAAGGTGTGCCCTTCACCTACAAAGAGAATCCGGACAAGTTCTTCTTTAAGCTCTAAAATTTTGATCTCCATAGATAGCCATATATTTAGTTTTTATCTGAGTATATATCTTTGGTCTTGACCTGTCTGCAATATTTTATACTGGTGAATGTTCTGCTGGATAATATGCGTAAAAATAATATTTTTCATCCTCTTATCTGTGGGTGGTCAGGTCAGGGTGGTGGATATTATCCATGATTTTTTGGAATAAATCTCCAATGGTTATAATATTCTGTATTGTTTAAAAGTTATATATTTCACCGTCTTTTGCTGTATGTTCCCATTTGATGGGGATTCTGTGACTTAAATGGATGAACCTGTAATCTTTTGCACCAAGTTCCTCTGCGAGTTCTCCGGCTTCGGCATAATTCATATGTTTGCCTATGTGTATGTCCGGGGGCATGAGTGCGTCAAGAAAGAGCATATCACAGTCTCTGAAGAGATCTTTTGTTCTCTCAGGGATGTTTTTTGCTGTGTCTGCGGTATATCCTATCTTTTTCCCGTTTACCTCCATAAGTATCCCACAGGTGTAAACCGGAGGGTGGAATACTTCACCGAATGTATAGGTTACTCCGAATAATTCAAACGGTTCATAGGGTTCAACGTAATTCTTTTCAATTTTTAAGAAGTGGAAAAAGTCGGATACATCACTAAGTATGCCTTCAGGGCCATATGCCGGAGGGAAATGCTGAACCCTGTAAAATTCGTTATAGCCTGCAATGTGGTCATAGTGGGCATGTGTCCAGAGGATGGCGTCAATATGCGGCGATCCTGAGTTTAAGAGCTGACGCCTTAAATCCGGAGATGTATCTATCAGGACGTTTTTACCCCCGGAGCTGACAATCATGGATGTTCTGAGTCTTTCAGTGCCTGTTTTAACAGCCTCAAGACAGTTGTCACAGTCACACCCTACTCTTGGAGTGCCTACGGTGTCCCCGCTTCCCAGAATTTTAATCCTCATGTTGAGGTGCCCTGTCTGATGATGTCCCTTCCTTTTATGATCTCCATTCCCTGCTCGATATCACCCTCATTCATCTCATAACTGTCCCGCATAAGGGCTGCAATAAGGGATTCCTTTACCATGATTCTCAGGTCTGAACCGGAGAAACCTTCGGTTTCAGAGGCAAGTTCATCATAATCACAGAGGCAGGTGAGGTTTTGTGTTATCTTTTTCAGGATCTCTTTTCTTCTCTCGTAATCAGGAAGGGGGAATTCGACAACATCGTCAAAACGTCTCCAGGCGGCTTCGTCAAGGATTCCCGGATGGTTTGTTGCACCAATGAGCAGGACTCCGTTTCTGACAAAGCTAAGGGTGTCTATATTTTTCAGGAGCATATTTACTGCTCTTTTCATTGCACCGTTGTCATCCGTAACTCTGCTCTTTGCCACAAAGTCGAATTCATCAATGAAGAGTATGCAGGGTGAGAGCCTTCTTGCAAGGTCAAAGATCCGGTCAATATTCTTGGAGGTTTCACCAAGGTACTGTGAAGTTACCATTGCGAGCCTGACTTCAAGAAGAGGCATATCAAGCTTTTTTGCCATTGCAAGTGCAAGTGAGGTTTTGCCTGTTCCGGGAGGTCCTACAAACAGAAGTTTTCCTATCTCGTAAATTTTCCTTTCCCTTAAAAAATCCCTGTTTTTTAAGGCTGTATTGATCTTCTTTATTGCTTCTGTCTGCCTCCAGGTGCATACAAGATCGTCCACTGTATTTTCAATCTCTTCCGGAGAACTGATTATTATCAGGTTTCTTGCTGTTTTTAATTCTTCATCATCTCCGATTATATTTTCAATCTTCTTCTCGAGGTACTCCTTTGAGTTCAGGTAATCGGGTGATGCTGACTTTGATGCGCTGTATGATACCTTCTCTATTCCCTCTTTTTCCATAAGGAATGATAATGCGGGGTTGCAGAGGATGCGGTTACTTTCTGTGTTTTTATAAAACCATTTTACTGCGGGAGATAGTGAGGTTATATTCATCCGTTTTCCAAATTCATCACATTTGACGAACGGATTTTTCTCTATGATCTCATATGACCCGTCAATCTCAAGAATATTTTTTATTACTGTTTCACTTATTGTCAGCGGTCTTTCAATCTCTAATGATAAACCGTTTTTATCTGCCATTTTCCAGTATTTTTTTGGCAGGTCTGTTTTGTTCAGTTCTTCAAAGTTATTTACCGACTCCGCTGTCAGGAGAAGTTCTAGTATTTCTATTACTCTGGAATTTTTTTCTTCAGACATGCGTGTAACATATAATGTTATAGCCTGACTGCAATAATAGTATCTTTATGGATTGATCTGCTGTGAATACCGGGTTTTTCGCTGAGGATTTTTGATTCTGTCCGGGAATATTTTTTAATTACAGGATTTGTCTCCCGGTGATTTCAGTTTTAAAATAAGTGTCGTGTTATCCTGATGTTCTCTGATGAATTATTCTTTAACAGTTCCGGGTTATTTTGTCCGGACTGGGTGGTCTGACTTATTATTGTGGATAAAAAAAGGCTGTATTTAATATTATTTTATATTTTATTGTTCTCTGCTGTGGTCACCAGACATCCGTCTTCGGTTACGATCAGGGTATGTTCGGCCTGTGAAACAAGAGATCCTTCTATGTCATGTAGTACAGTGTAGCCGCGCAGTACTCCGTTTCTGATCAGCTGTGCCAGTGCCATATCCGATTTTTCGCTGTAGTACTGTCTGCGTGCAAATGGCAGGCTGTTCTTCTTCATGATTTCCTTGTAGAGCCTTTTTGCGGCAGGCATTCTTACCGGCCTTTTGGCTATCTGTGAGAATATCTCAGCCCTTGATGACTCAGATACATGCCCTGAGCCTGTGGTTGCGAATGGTTCAATTGCAAAGGTCATGCCCTCCTCCAGTGTCGTGCCTCCGTTGATTGCTACGCTTGGAATCATCGGATCTCCATGGAGCATGTAGTGTCCAAGTCCATGTCCTGTAAGGTTTGATACAGGTTTAAAACCCCTCTTTTCAATTTCGTTCTGGACTGCCGTTCCGATTTCCCCGGTTAAAACTCCGGGTTTCACCATTCTTATCGCTGTATTGAGTGCTTCCCTTGATGCCTCAACAAGCAGTGCATTGTCTCCGAGATCAACTGTTCTGGCTGTGTCTGCGACATATCCGTCGATGTGAACTCCAAGGTCCACCTTTACGAGATCTCCTTTCTCAAAGATTCTTTCGTCTCCCGGGGAGGGTGTGTCATGCGCTGCATCGGAATTTATTGATATATTCAGCGGAAATGCAATTTCTCCGCCCATCTCAATTATCTGATCCTCGCTTGCCTCAACCATCTCCAGGATTGAAACTCCCGGTTTTACCCTTGATGCGGCATCTGTGAGACATTTGTAGGCTATTTTTCCGGCCAGCAGGTATTTTTCCTTAATTTCTTCTTCTATCATAATATCAACTCTGCGGGATAGTCGGTGAAACAGTCAAAAGAATTTTCACATACCATTCCCATGTCTTCAAGTCTGACTCCTCCGGTCTCGCTGTAATATAATCCCGGTTCAATCGTGATCACGTTTCCGGTTTCAAGAACTGCATTGGCTGGTGATACCGGGGGCATTTCATGCACAGCCAGTCCTACTCCGTGTCCAAGACTGTGTGTAAATCCTTCTGCCCCGGATTCATAGCCCTGTGATTTAAAGTATGAAACTACGGCATTGTGAACTTCACTCCCGGAAATTCCGGATTTGACTTTTTTCTTTCCGATAGTCCACGCCTCTTTTACGGCATTGTACATCCGGATTAGTTCCCTGTCAGGTTCTCCTCTGACGAACGTCCGTGTCATGTCAGCGTAATATCCGGTCTTTGTATCACGCGGGAAGAGATCTATTAGTATTGGTTCGTTTTCAACCAATATGCCGCTTCCTGTATTGTGTGGCATTGATGTCTCCTTTCCACAGGCGACTATGGTCTCGCGTGCTTCAAATCCCCTTCTCATAAGGTAACAGTGTATTTCACCTCTGAGAAGATCGGATGTCAGGGGATCTTCGTTATAGTACAGTTCACCATTGTCGGATACGGCGTTTCTGATAATGCCGGCGGCATAATCTATTGCATCTTCTGTTGCTCTCTGTGTCTGTCTGATGTTTCTAATTTCATCCTCTCTTTTTACAGATCTCATCCGGCTGAGTGCCTGTTTATTGGTATTTACTTTGCAGAAATTTTCAAGTTTTCTTGCAAGTGAGAGTGGGAATTCATCAGGAACTATGATGTCTCCGCCGGCAATTTCTGCAATCATTGCAGCTGTTGCTTTTTCGGGGTTTTCTTTCTCTTCAAGATGCCTGAAAAATCCCGCGTCCCCTCTGCTGATGACAGAACACTTTGCTTCCTTTCTGCCTCTTTCAACTTCCATCTGTGGGAGTATCAGCAGTCCTTCTTCTCCGGTTTTTCTTATGTACACTACCGGATCACTGACTGAAAATCCGGAGAGATATCTCATATCCGGCGATTCGGATGATGCATAGATTACATATGCCGATGCGCCCGAATTTTTCAGTGTGCTGTTTAAATGGTCTGAAGGTGTCAACTGTTAAGTTTTTGATCCAAAGCCGTAAGTACTTTTAGAATGGGCAGCATATTATTCTTAAATGGATGACTCTGCAAAACAGATCTTTAAGATGAAATTTGCCAAGCTGACAATTATGCTGAATGTAATCATTCTTCTCGCTTCTCTTTCGGTTATCGCTTTTTTTGGTGTGATTCCGTTTTACAGTATGATTATTGCAGCTGTTTGCGCGGTGTCTGCCGTTCTGCTGGCAATAATTTTTAAGAGGCATTATGAGAGGGATAAGAGCTGGCTGATGAGTCAGGACTGAATATTTTCCGGTTTTTCATAATCTTCCCGGTTTATCTTATTTTTTAGGTATTTTCCCGGGATTTCTTACTTTCTGAAAGTGCGCCGGGATATGAATATAATTATCTTGTGAATATGACATATTATCAAAAAGTAACGGGCAGCTGTCAGAATGTCTGAACTGCCCGGGTGGATATAGTTCTGCGCCTTTATATGGGTGGATGGGAATATTTCAGTTTACGGTTAAATTATGCTTCAGAAACTTCAGTCAGAGATTGAGCTTATCGGCAGGCACCTTGAAGTGGTACTTGTTGTTGAAAAAAACCAGCCGATAGGCATTATGAAACTCTCAGATATTCTTGGCATTCCTATGCACAGAGTCAGATATTCGTTAAAAGTCCTTGAACAGTTTGGTTATATTAAGGCGTCACCTTCAGGTGCTGTCGCAACCGAAAAGGCATCTGAACTTGTGGAAAATCTTGACTCTGAGATCGATTCCCTGATATTCAGGCTTGAAGATCTGAAGTTTCGGCTTTCCAGGGACGTTTCGTAATGTTTATATCTGCATAAGGTAACATTGTATGGCAACACTGAGTGCCTCCATAACTCAGTTGGTAGAGTGTCTGGCTGTTAACCAGAATGTCACAGGTTCGAGTCCTGTTGGGGGCGTAAATAATCATTTTTTTGTTTTCTTTATGTTTTTTATTAATTTTCTGCAGGTATCTCTGTAAGGATTATTTAATTCAGAATCTTTTCAGTTATTATCATCTCTTATCTTCATTTATTCCGGATTGCAGTTAATAGCTGAATTTCCCTGGATGATTCTCTTATTCAGATCGTTTAACCACGGGTATCAGTAACAATTATATTACATATTGTAAAATATGTTTTACGTGGGCTGTATAGGACAGTCCCGCCTTAGGAGGCAATATATGAATAAAAAAGGAATAATCGCAGCAGGACTGACATTTCTGTGCCTTACTGCATTTGTTGTATTCCCAGTTTCTGCGGATGGTAATTCTGCGGGTATGGGCAACAACAAAGGAGAGATGATGACAAACCACCTTGACAGTCTCGAGTCACAGGGTTATGACATAACTGATATCCGTGCCGCTCTTGACTCCGGTGACAGCGAAACCGCCCGTGAACTCATGAAAGCATTCATGGAAGAACATAAAGGGGAACTGACACCACCTGAAGGTGCCGGTGAGAGAGGAAACAGGGCAGCATCCGGTGAAGCCGGAGACCGCATGAGCATGCACCTTGATAAACTTGAAGAGCAGGGCTATGATGTAAGTGACATCCGTGCTGCCTTTGAATCCGGTGACAACGAAACCGCCCGTGAACTCATGAAGGCATTCATGGAGGAGCACAGGGGAGAACTGACACCGCCTGAAGGTGCCGGAAATGGCAGATTCCATCATGGAAATTCCGGTGGGGAAGAAGTTACTGCATAAACAGAAAGATAAGCGTCTGAGCCGGTATAGTGAAGAATATTCTTAATATTTCAGATATGTCAGAGAACATCTGCATGAATATAAAATAATGTTCAGTAATCATCCGGTAAGCAGCCAATAAGCAACCTGGTACCGGATATTGTATACAAGAATTTCTGTTCAGAGTTATCCCGGAATTTAATTCCGGATAATTCCGCCCCCCCAAAAAAAGTTTTTGATGTACCAGGTCAGTATTCTTGTTTATTACAGACAGATTCTGGACTATCCAATATATATTTATGCACTTATGATTTATGGGTGTCAGGTCTTTCTGTTTTTTCCTGGTTCCTTACTCAGTAAATAATCTCAGGATTCAGTCCGGTATTTCACGTTCAAAAGCTGACCCAAAGTATTATGCCTGTCTGTTGCATATTTCCCCTTGTTCGCCACCGGAAATGCTGTGCTGATCAGGACAGCGTCTGCTGGCAGAGGGGAGGCAATTAAATAATGAAAACTGTTTTTGTAAGGCCTGAACTGTGCATCGGGTGCAGGCATTGTGAGGTTGCATGTGCAATTGAACATGCAGAAAGTAAAAATCTCTTCGATGCGATCTTAGAAGATCCCGTTTCAGAACCACGTATTTTTGTCGAACCGACAATTAACTACCTGACTTTTCCCAACCGGTGCAGGCACTGTGACCCTGCACCCTGTATGCAGGTCTGCCCGACCGAAGCACTGTTTCGTGACGTGGATACCGGCACTGTTGCGATAGACTATGCAAAGTGTATTGGCTGTGCTGTCTGTGCCATGGCATGTCCGTTTGGTATCATTCAGTTTAAAAATGTTTTTCTGACTGACAATGAACGGGAAGTCAATGCAAAGTGTGACAATTGCATAGAAAGGCAGAAGGAAGGCAGAATACCGGCCTGCGCCGAGGCCTGCAAGACCGGTGCACTGGAGTTTGGGGATGTTAATGAACTTATCCGGGTCAGCAGAAAGGACTTCTCCATGCGGATTATAAAATCCGAAGGAACCGATATTGAAGTCCCTAAAATTCCGGAAAACATCGCTGCATACCGGAATATTATGAAGAAGATTGCTGAGACAAGGGAAGAGACTGCGTGATATAACTGAAATTTCTGTTAAAACAGGGTGATTAAAATGTACGAGAAATCAGGGGCAAAGAAGATTGCTGAAAAGAGAGCTTTGGATGCAACCGATCAGGAGATAATAGTAAAAACAATAGAAGACGGCGTTGAGACTGCCTGGGACAGGCTTGAATATCAGCAGCCACAGTGTGGCTTTGGACAGCTTGGTGTGTGCTGCAACAGGTGCACGATGGGACCATGCCGCATTGAGCCGTTTGGTAAAAAACCTGACAGGGGGGTCTGTGGTGCTACGGCAGATCTGATTGTGGCACGAAATATGCTTGATGATCTCTCAACCGGAGCAGCGGCTCACTCAGATCACGGACGTGAGGTGCTGGAGGTTTTACTGGAAACAGCTGAAGGAAAATCACAGGGTTATGAGATAATTGATGAGGAGAAACTGAAGGTTGTTGCGGGTGAGTATGGCATAAATACAGAAGGAAGGGAGAAGGAGGCAGTTGCAGAGGACCTCGCCCGCGCCATGCTTGAGGAATACGGCACTCTTAAAAACAGCATTCAGCTTGCTGAAAGGGCACCGGAGAAAACTAAGAAACTCTGGAAGGATGCAGGCATATATCCGCGCAGTGTTGACCGGGAAATTGTGGAGTCAATGCACAGGATACATATGGGAGTCGGGGCGGATTATGTAAACATTCTCCTGCATGCGATGAGGACATCTCTCTCTGACGGCTGGGGCGGCTCTATGATGGCAACCGAAGGGTCCGATATATTATTTGGCACTCCCTCTCCTGTTACATCATGGGCAAATCTCGGCACTCTTTCTCATGACAAAGTCAATGTGGTTCTTCATGGTCACAATCCGGTTCTCTCCGAGATGATCGTTAAGGCGGCCGAAGATCCTGAGCTGATCAGATATGCCGGAGAAATGGGTGCAAAAGGCATAAATCTCGTAGGTATGTGCTGCACTGGCAATGAACTTCTGATGCGCCACGGAATTCCGATCGCGGGTAATATGCTTGATCAGGAACTTGCCATCGCAACAGGTTCAGTTGAGGTGATGGTCATTGATTACCAGTGTATATTCCCTTCCATTACCCATACAGCCAGCTGCTATCATACAAAAGTAATCTCTACAAGTGAAAAATCAAAGGTGCAGGGTGCGACATATAAGGAGTTCCACCCGGAGACAGGTCTTGACACAGCAAAGGAGATCGTCCGGGCAGCAATAGATAACTACCCCAACCGCAACCACGGGAGAGTTAGGATTCCGTCAAAACCGATTCAGCTCATGGCCGGATTTTCTGAGGAGGCTATCAGGAAAGCACTCGGCGGCACATACAAACCACTCATTGATGCAATTGTCGCTGGCAGTATCAAAGGGGTTGTTGGAGTTGTCGGGTGCAATAATCCGAAGATCAAACATGACTATGGTCATATAACACTTGCAAAGGAACTTATCAGAAGGGATATTCTCGTTGTGGAGACCGGGTGTGCTGCAATTGCAAGCGGCAAAGCAGGACTTCTTGTTCCTGAGGCTGCTGATCAGGCAGGGGACGGGCTGAAAGCTGTATGCAGTTCTCTTGGCATCCCGCCTGTTCTTCATATGGGTTCATGTGTTGACTGTTCAAGAATACTCGTACTTGCTGCCCATGTTGCAGATGAACTCGGTGTAGGGATTGGCGATCTCCCGCTTGGCGGCGCTGCGCCTGAATGGTACTCACAAAAGGCTGTTTCTATCGGGACATACTTTGTCTCATCAGGTGTGTACACCGTTCTTGGCATTCCGCCAAAGATCTTTGGAAGTCCGAATGTTCTCAAACTTCTGGCAGTCACATTAAAGGATGTGGTCAATGCATCCTTTGCAGTGGAGCCTGATCCTGTTGCTGCTGCTGACCTTTTAGAGGCGGAGATCGAACGCAAAAGAACGGCTCTTGGCATCTGAAGAGAAAATATCAGTTCCATTTTTTTAACGGAGACGGTATTATGGATGAAATAACTCTGGATGAAATAATTTCCAGGTATGATTCACCTTCGGGAAGGCTTCTTGGTATTCTAAGTGATATTCAGAATACTGAACGCTATATCCCGCGTGAATCACTTGAGATGCTTTCGGGGAAACTGGATGTCCATCTCTCACAGCTCTACAGTCTTGTCACTTTCTATTCATTCTTCAGCCTGGAGCCGGTTGGTGATCACAGGATTACAGTCTGTATGGGGACTGCCTGCCATGTTAAGGGTGCAGGTGAGATTCTCAGAAATCTTGAAGAGCTGCTTGGATTTCCGGCGGGGATTACAGAGGAGAAGAGAAAACCTGTCACTACTGATGACAATGCCTTCACACTGGAGATTGCCCGCTGTTTTGGAGCGTGCAGCATTGCGCCGGTTTTAAGGGTTGACAATAATCTCTACGGTTATGCAAAACCTGAGGACCTTCCGGGCATTCTTGAAGAGTACGGATGGAGGGGAGATGAAGACTGAACTGCCTGTCGGGATAATCAACCGGCAGAATTCCGGGCTGAAAAAATTAAAACCCGATATTCCACGCATCACAGTCGGGCTTGCAACCTGCGGAGCCGCAGTTGGCGGGACTGCGGTATATGAGCGACTGCGTGAGAATATCCGGAAGAGAAATCTCAATATTTCACTGGTCCCTGCCGGCTGTATAGGCTACTGCCGTGAAGAACCGATTGTCACAGTTTTACACCCGGAAAAACCACTTGTTCTTCTTCACCGGGTGAGTGTGGAAGATACAGATGAGATACTGAATGCGGCCATATCCGGAACAGTTCCGTACGGTAAGACACTCTGCCGGATAGAGGAGTGGGATCACCTGATGGGGCGTAACATCACATACGGAAGTGGCTTTGAGGAGATACCGCTCTATGATGAGATTCCCTTCTTTGGACAACAGAAGAAGGTAATCCTCAGGGACACCGGCATCATAAATCCCGAGGATATTGATGAATATCTTGCCGTAGGAGGTTACTCGGCTGCTTATAATGCTCTTCGTAATATGGATTCTGACACTGTCCTTGAAGAGGTGTAGAAATCCGGTCTTCGCGGCAGGGGTGGTGCAGGTTTTCCTGCCGGGCTTAAATGGCGGATAACAAAAGAGAAAGAGAGCGATAAAAAGTACATCATCTGCAATGCCGATGAGGGAGATCCCGGTGCATACATGAACCGCAATGAGATGGAGAGTGATCCCCACATGCTCATTGAGGGGATGATTCTTGGCGCCTATGCCATAGGCACTGAAGAGGGCTTAATCTACATCCGTGCAGAGTATCCGCTTGCAATCCGCAGGCTTAAGCACGCAATTACAGAGGCACGTGAATGCGGTATTCTCGGAGAGAATATCTTCGGAACGGATTTTTCATTTGATATTCAGATCGCAACCGGAGCCGGTGCTTTTGTCTGTGGTGAATCGACAGCGCTCGTTGCATCAATTGAAGGAAGAACCGGCAGACCACACCCACGCCCGCCGCGTCTCACTGACTCCGGACTCTGGGGAAAACCGACTGATCTTAACAATGTTGAGACCTGGTGCAATGTTCCGGTGATAATTAAAAACGGCAGTGAATGGTACAGAAATATCGGTGCTGAGAAGAATTCCGGCACTAAGGTATTTTCCCTTGTCGGTGATGTTGAGAAGGTCGGGCTTGTGGAGGTGCCGCTTGGAACAACTCTGAAGAAGATCGTATTTGACATCGGAGACGGTGGTGCAAAAGGTAAGGCTGTTAAGGCAGTTCAGACCGGAGGGCCGTCAGGAGGATGTATTCCCCTCAGGCTCTTTGATACGACTGTTGATTTTGAGAGTCTGAGCGCCATAGGATCAATAATGGGTTCCGGCGGAATCGTTGTTATGGATGAGGATACCAACATGGTTGATATTGCCAGATATTTTATCAGCTTTGCAACCGGAGAGTCATGCGGGAAATGCATTCCCTGCCGTGAAGGGCTTAAGCATACGCTTATTCTGCTCAACAGGATTCTTGCAGGCAAAGGGACGGCTGAGGATCTTGATACTCTGAAGTCACTCTCTGAGACAATTGTGGCAACTTCGCTCTGCGGACTTGGCCAGACTGCACCAAACCCCGTACTGACTACCCTTGAATATTTCAGGGAAGAATATGATGCACTGGTGAGATTATGATGAATGATACTGTCTGCGGCACTGAAGAACTGCTGAAAGAGACTCCTGAAGATGTCACTGTCATTATTAACGGACATGATTATCCGGCTAAAAAAGGTGAGATTATGCTTGAAGTAGCTATAAGAGAGGGTATTGAGATCCCTCATCTGTGCTATGAAGCATCACTCTCACCCTATGGTGCCTGCCGGCTCTGTATGGTTGAGAAGAGATGCAGGGGCGGAAGTGAGATGGTGACATCATGTACTCTGCGTGCAGAGGAAGGGCTTGATATTGTTACTGACTCACCTGAGATTCTCCGCCACAGAAAGATGATTCTGGAACTTTATCTTGCAGAAGCACCGAAGTCCGGGGTGATAAAATCACTGGCAGCCCGTTACGGCGTTACAAAGACACGGTTCTTTAAGAAGACCGATAAGGATGATCCGCTTGGTAACAAATGTATTCTCTGCGGCCTCTGTGTCCGGGTATGCAATGAACTAATGGGTGCGGGCGTTATTTCGTTTGTGAACCGCGGGCCTTATACTGTTGTCAGCACGCCTTTTTCCGGTGAAAATCCGGCCTGTCTGGGATGTAAAGCCTGCGTTTCAGTCTGCCCTACCCGTGCGATTGAGGCTGAGGACTCCGGCGATGAGCGGATTATGAAGTCCTGGGGGGAGACTAAAGTGAAGATGAGGCAGTGCCCTGTCTGCGGGAATTATTATCTGCCGGATTCCCTCTCCGAAAAGGCGTATGCAAAGATAAACCCGCCTCTGTCAAAGAAGATTCAGGATATGTGCCCTAAATGCCGGAGCAGAAATATTGCTGAAAAGGAGATTTCAGCTTCATCCGGAAGACAATGAGGAGTCATAACTATCATGTGCGACAGTAAAACAGAGCGGAAAAGAATAACCAATACTGCGAATACGATCAGAAATAATACAAATAAAGTGCCTGAAGAGGGATTCAGGGTTGTGATCACCGGAAAGGGGGGTGTCGGGAAGACTACCATTACTGCCCTTCTCTCCCATCTCTTCGCGGAGAAGGAGTTCACGACACTTGCAGTTGATGAAGACCCTCAGATGAACCTGCCATATGCCATAGGTGTACCGCGTGAAGAGAATGACATGATTGTGCCGCTTACACATAACCCTGATTATGTCGAGGAGAAGACAGGGGCACGCCCCGGTGAAGGCTGGGGGCTTATGCTGAAGCTGAATCCTGATGTGACCGATGTTGTGGAACGCTTTGGTGTTAAAGGGCCGGACAGGGTGAACATTCTTGTCATGGGGACAGTTGTACAGGCGGCAACCGGATGTCTCTGCCCGGAAAATGCCCTGCTCGAATCTGTTGTCAGGTACATAAATCTCAGGGAGAATGAGGTTATTCTGATGGACACTCAGGCAGGCGTTGAGCATTTCGGGCGTGCAATTGCAAAAGGGTTTGATCAGGCTCTGCTTGTTACAGATCCCACCTTTAATGCCGTTTCAGTAGTGAAGCATTCTGCCCGGCTTGCCAGGGACCTTGGCATTCCCTACATTCATCTTGTAATCAACCGGGTGAGATCAGAGCGTGACATCATCAAAGTGGAGGAGATTCTCGGCGACACCCTTGATCTCTTCACAGAAAAGTTTGTCATCCCGTATGAGGAGGAACTGCTGGAATGTGAACCTGATGTAACACCTATGCTCTCCGGAGATCCGGGTTCTTCTTTCATAACAGGAGTTGTTGATATTCAGGAGAAGCTTGAAAGATACGGAACAAAAAAGTCTGAATCTGAACTGCGGGCAGCCTGATTTTTCCGGTTGCTGCTCTCAAATCCGGTTATACCCTCTCATCCCGTAAATGTATGCTGAAATAACCTAAAAAAATATTTTTATTTTGATTCCCTGACCATTTTTATGGCCTTTTTAGGGCAGACATCTGCACAGATTCCGCAGCCTTTGCAGAAGTCAAGATCGATATTATATTCCTTGTCTATGACTCCGTCCGGGCAGAATTTTTCACAGTTCCCGCATTTATTGCAGAGTTCGGGGTCAATCTCCGGCCTGAACGTCCTCCATGATCCTGTCTTTCCGACAGCACCGGTTTTCGGCCTTGAAATAGCGAGTTTTGCGCTCATATCTTCATCTCCTCATATGCCTTCATGGCTGCCTCTGCATTTCTCTCATCTTTGAATGCCTCTTTGATTGCTGTTCTTGCTGATTCCCTTGATACGAATCCCATTTTTGCAAGAGCACCCAGAAGCGGAGTATTTAATATCGGACTTCCGGATACGATAAGATCAAGCGATAGTGCGATATTTGTGAGGTCCACATTGTAGGTCTTATATCCTTCAAATTCAGCAGGGTTCGGGCTGTTTATGAGTATTGATCCGCCTTCCTTTAATCCGTCAAGGACATTTACAGTATCCATGACGCCCATGTCAAGAACGATTACCAGATCAGGTTTTCTAATCTGTGAATAGATCTTAATTGGCCTGTCATCAATCCTGATGAAGGATACTACCGGGGCACCACGTCTTTCTGCACCGTAAAAAGGTGCTGCGGTTGCATTTTTGCCGTCAAGGAATGCGGCATGGGCAAGGAGTTTTGCTGCCGTTACTCCTCCCTGTCCGCCTCTGGAATGAAGTCTTATCTCATACATTATTCATTCACCCCAAACCAGAATTCAGAATCTGTTTTTCTGTCCCTTACAAATCCGGCGATGTCGTCATATGTCACTTCCTGTCCGCCAAGTCCGGCAATGACAGAGTAAGGCTTAACATTGCACTTTGCCCTGATCTCATTTGCGACAATTCCGCCAAATCCAAATGAATAGTCACGGTCTATTACAACAACATCCCGGCCCTCAAGTCTGCTTTTCAGATCAGGGAACGGCCTGAACCAGCGGATTCTGACAGAACCGGCTTTAATACCTTCTTCTCTTAAGTTATCAACTGCAACTTCCATCTCTTTTCCAAGAGTGCCCATTGCAACTATGATAACCTCAGCATCCTCTGTGCGGTAGTCCTCGGTCATGCCGTACTTTCTGCCAAAGCGCTTTTCAAATTCGCTCTCGGTCTCTTCAATGACCCTGACCGAGTCACGAAGTGCACGTTCAATGTCCCACCTGAACTTAAAGTGCTCGTTTGGAGGGGTGAGCGTACCGTACCCGCCCGGATTATCAACATCAATCCTGTGAGGCAGGTCAATCTCCGGAATGAAATCCTCTGGATTTACAGTCTCAAAGCCCTGCATGATATGTGTCAGCAGGAAACCGTCAAGGTTCACCATTACAGGCAGCAGGACGTCATTGTCTTCAGCAATACGGAATGCCATAAGGGTTGCATCATATGCCTCCTGAACGGTAGATACATAGACCTGAAGCCATCCGCTGTCACGCATTGAGAGTGAATCTGACTGCTCTGCCCAGACATTCCATCCGGGACCGAGTGCACGGTTTGCATTTGCCATAACAATAGGCAGCCTTGCTCCGGCGACCATATGGAGCATCTCACACATATAGACAAGTCCGTGTGATGATGTAGCTGTGAATGTTCTTACGCCTGCAATTGACGAACCCATGCATGCCGCCATTGAGGAATGCTCAGACTCTACAGGAATGTACCTTGAATCAAGCTCTTTTGAAGAGACAAAATCCGCAATATTCTCAACTATTTCTGTCTGTGGTGTTATCGGGTATGCAGCTACAACCTTTGGCTTTGCATCCCTTACAGCAGTGGCAACTGCTTTATTTCCGGTTGCGATGGTCAGCATATCCCGTCAGCCTCCTTCTTCAGTTTCTCCATTTCAAGATCGACACTATTCTGTAATGCCCTGATGTCCTCTTCTGTGGCTGTCTTAAACCTGCCCTGGACTTTGATATAATCGGATACCGGAATTCTCTTCACCATCGCAGCCTTTGATGCGCCGGTGATATTCAGCTTTCCGTTCTCTCTTTCGTATAATACCCACATGCCGGATTTAACAGCAAGCTTTCCCATATCTATTGTCTTGTCTGAGGGGTATCTCCATCCAGGAGGACACGGTGCCAGCACATGCATGAACTTCGGTCCGGGAACTGAGAGTGCTTTTTTAATCTTTTTATAGAGATCATCAGGATAGGCACTGCATGCGGTTGCCATATATACAGGATTGTGTGCCGCGATTATTGCATCCAGATCTTTCTTGAACTCTGTTTTTCCAACCGGAGTTGTGGTCGTTCTTGCACCAAGCGGTGTTGCGCCTGAACGCTGCATGCCTGTATTTGAGTATGCCTCGTTGTCATAGCAGATATACAGGAAATCAGTGCCTCTCTCAAGCGCACCTGACAGCGCCTGTATGCCTATGTCCACAGTTCCACCGTCACCGGCAAAACAGATAACATTTGTATCCTTTCCTTCGGCACGGAATGCCTCGCTCATACCTGATGCAACAGCGGCCGCTGAAGCGAATGCGACGTTGTAAACCGGGATGTTCATTGCTGTGTCAGGGTAAATTCCCTGGATAACACTTGTACAGCACGCAGGGACTACAAGGACTGTGTCAGGGCCTGCGGCTTTTGTGACATACCGGAGTATCAGAGATGCACTGCATCCGGCACATGCCGACGTTGTTTTAAGAATATATTCCTCTTCCGGAATCTCTGCCAATATTAAAACCTCTCTTTAAGATTTGTCATAATTTATAATGATATTTTGGCTTGGGTGAGTGATTAATATTAGTGAAGTTCTGGCATTGTGTCTAAAAAACTGTTTTCAGATCTGGCTGTAAACCTGATCTATACTTATAATTCCGGTGCGAAATAATTAAACCGGAGCATTTCAGCATGCCACGCAATTATTATGATATTCTTGGTATCTCTCAGGATTCATCTTCAGAAGAGATTCTGAGTGCATACCGGAGTCTTGCTAAAGCCGTCCATCCGGATATATCGACTCATCCCAATGCAGTATCATTATTTCTGAATATTACTGAAGCCTATAAGGTTCTCTCAGATCCGGAGATGCGCTGTGATTATGATCACTCACAGTCTCTCAAAGGGAACAGCACGGGCAATGGTGAAAACAGAGAAGATACTTCTGGCAGAGGTGCAGATGGCAGATTTCCGGGTGGAAACCCCGGTGACGGGCCTTCATGCGAAAGGAACGGTACAAAAGGGAGTAAGGATGAGTACTCGCTCATGGCAGATTATGAATATTACTCTGAAAAACCGGAGAAATTTCTGATCGATGGTGATGAGGTTACTATTCAGTCTGCCCGCCATATTATTACAGGTGATCATGATTATATTGTTTACAATGACAGGCTCATAGATACCGGAGGCGTATTAAGGTTCAGGCATGAAGGCACTGAGCGTTTCATGATCGAAGGGGCTGAAACTGTTGTTAAAGACGCAGAGCATTATATACAGGGCGGATGTGAGTATGTTATAATCGACGGGGAGAGTTACCTTGTCAGGAAAGTGTGAGGCTTTAACTGACCTGAAATAAAGAACCGGAAAGATATATCCGGTATAACTCAAAAAACTTAAATACTTTTAAATAAACCTGAATTTTCAGAGGTGATTTATGGTGAAACTACCTGACAAAAAATCAATTGAAGGATTAACTAAAAAAGTTGGAGAGGCTGTAAAACTGCCTTCTGACGAA
>Ga0272443_10002410_pt1 | contig 24007 bp, 17 predicted proteins | sample SSMAcet12_FD_193581 | JGI IMG/M metagenome (GOLD analysis project Ga0272443, IMG submission 193581) | Marine sediment archaeal communities from Little Sippewissett salt marsh, Falmouth, MA, United States - SSM-Acet-12 | ecosystem: Environmental > Aquatic > Marine > Wetlands > Sediment ...
CAGGACGCCGGTTTCAATCCCTATCGGGTTTTCTAATGACTTGTAACGGAGGGGGTACACGTTTCATCAAGTTGCGTAAATCCGTTTCAATCCCTATCGGGTTTTCTAATGACTTGTAACTCTGAAGAGGATCTCAAGAAAATGGTAGATGAATTGTGGTTTCAATCCCTATCGGGTTTTCTAATGACTTGTAACTATTTTGCCAATCCCCCTTGCGTCACTGTGTGGTGAAGTTTCAATCCCTATCGGGTTTTCTAATGACTTGTAACTTGGCGCAATCATGACAAAATTTGGTGAACTCATTGTTTCAATCCCTATCGGGTTTTCTAATGACTTGTAACCAAAGAGGAACATGGAGACATAATAAGCGATATGGATGTTTCAATCCCTATCGGGTTTTCTAATGACTTGTAACCGAAATAGAAGTCCAGTCCTCAGATAGGGTAGTGATGTTTCAATCCCTATCGGGTTTTCTAATGACTTGTAACGAGATATAACATAGATCTAGATGTATTGGACGAACAGTTTCAATCCCTATCGGGTTTTCTAATGACTTGTAACGATTTGTTGATCTGCGATGAAGCCCACTTCTTAAAGGTTTCAATCCCTATCGGGTTTTCTAATGACTTGTAACTTAAAAATGGGTTAGAGAAAGCCATAGCAAGAGGCGGTGGTTTTCAATCCCTATCGGGTTTTCTAATGACTTGTAACCGCGATGGAGATTACAGAGTCATTATAATAGGCAACGTTTCAATCCCTATCGGGTTTTCTAATGACTTGTAACTAGTGGGCTAGGCCCCCGAAAGCAAAGTTTTGTGATGTTTCAATCCCTATCGGGTTTTCTAATGACTTGTAACCCTGATACTTGATCAATCGCTTCTTGTTCCTCTACTGGGGTTTCAATCCCTATCGGGTTTTCTAATGACTTGTAACTGTATCTCGACAAAGATCAACAACAACTACTATGGGTTTCAATCCCTATCGGGTTTTCTAATGACTTGTAACGTTGAGATCGCGTAGAATTCGCGACCGTCTTCAGCTACGTTTCAATCCCTATCGGGTTTTCTAATGACTTGTAACAAAATAAAAAAGTAATTATGGAGCGTGTTATATGAAAAAGTTTCAATCCCTATCGGGTTTTCTAATGACTTGTAACGTTGGGTGCCATCGTGGAGGAGGCTATGCAAGTGCAGTTTCAATCCCTATTGGGTTTTCTAATGACTTGCAACTGAGGCCGACCTTCTACAAGCATGGATGATGATGGAATGTTTCAATCCCTATTGGGTTTTCTAATGACTTGCAACAGTGATAGTATGCACGAATGCTTATGCAACTCAGCCGTTTCAATCCCTATTGGGTTTTCTAATGACTTGCAACGAGCCCAATAAATGCAAGGTCTATACCGGCTGCAATAGTTTCAATCCCTATTGGGTTTTCTAATGACTTGCAACCATATCAGATGGCAACGGATCTTCGATGGCTATTCCAGGTTTCAATCCCTATTGGGTTTTCTAATGACTTGCAACATGGAAATCCTGGTGTCCCCCACACTACACTTTCAGGGTTTCAATCCCTATTGGGTTTTCTAATGACTTGCAACTGTGAGCGGAAAACCATATAAATTTAATAGTCGAGTTTCAATCCCTATTGGGTTTTCTAATGACTTGCAACTATTCACAAAAGTCACCCCTCATATCTGATTTTTTGTTTCAATCCCTATTGGGTTTTCTAATGACTTGCAACGGAGAAAGCAAAAGAACACAATGTCAAACTCATAATGTTTCAATCCCTATTGGGTTTTCTAATGACTTGCAACGCTTGGTGTCGGTATATCGTATAATCTGGACGAATTGGTTTCAATCCCTATTGGGTTTTCTAATGACTTGCAACATCAACATGGCACAAGTGTTCCGAGAAGCAAAAGCGGTTTCAATCCCTATTGGGTTTTCTAATGACTTGCAACCGAGAGGCGTTCCCCGGCGCGTTGGGTGGCATGTACGTTTCAATCCCTATTGGGTTTTCTAATGACTTGCAACGCTTATAGAAAACGATGAAGAAGCCTACGTAATTTATGGTTTCAATCCCTATTGGGTTTTCTAATGACTTGCAACCCACAAGTACCAAAATTGGGAGAGTGTAAAGTTAAAGGTTTCAATCCCTATTGGGTTTTCTAATGACTTGCAACTTGCGCCGTCCATGCTGTTGTAGCTCCTAATTCTCTGGAGTTTCAATCCCTATTGGGTTTTCTAATGACTTGCAACAAAACTTTTGTCACTATTTTAGTTTGCAAAGATTCAGTTTCAATCCCTATTGGGTTTTCTAATGACTTGCAACTTATCAATTCGTTGTATGTGCTTTCTGTTATGCAACGTTTCAATCCCTATTGGGTTTTCTAATGACTTGCAACTGTTAAGTTGACTTCGGTTGATGTGGCCTACTCATTAGTTTCAATCCCTATTGGGTTTTCTAATGACTTGCAACCAATTTTTTGTTTCATTCTTGCTATCTGTTCAAATTTGTTTCAATCCCTATTGGGTTTTCTAATGACTTGCAACTAGTATCACACTAAACGGTATCATTTTTTATACAAGTTTCAATCCCTATTGGGTTTTCTAATGACTTGCAACTCTGGAAGTTCGAAAGTACACTTATCAAATATTTCAGTTTCAATCCCTATTGGGTTTTCTAATGACTTGCAACTTTTCTTGAACTCTGTAGAGATCGCGTAAAATTCCCGTTTCAATCCCTATTGGGTTTTCTAATGACTTGCAACTGATTCTTGCATGGGCAATAAAGTTTTGAACATTCTAAAGTTTCAATCCCTATCGGGTTTTCTAATGACTTGCAACTTTCCAACTTTGGAAAAACCGCATGCGGTTAAGTCCCTGTTTCAATCCCTATCGGGTTTTCTAATGACTTGCAACCTTACTTTACTTACGCGACCTTGCGGGCTTGCGGTGTTTCAATCCCTATCGGGTTTTCTAATGACTTGCAACTGGAATCATTTGTAGTATCTCCACCATTCTGTCACTTGGTTTCAATCCCTATCGGGTTTTCTAATGACTTGCAACGAAAAGGCGGCCGAGAGGGGCCGAGAAATTCAAGTTAGTTTCAATCCCTATCGGGTTTTCTAATGACTTGCAACATGTCAGATATTTCAGAAACGCGTAGAGGTGAGCTAGTTTCAATCCCTATCGGGTTTTCTAATGACTTGCAACTCAAAGAGTACGACACCGCCCAAAATTGGAGGGGGCGGTTTCAATCCCTATCGGGTTTTCTAATGACTTGCAACCCGGCCAGCCGCTGGAACCGAGGGACGATATTACTACGCGTTTCAATCCCTATCGGGTTTTCTAATGACTTGCAACAATGCCGGTGCAGAACGCTCTTCTCAAAGAAGATGCGTTTCAATCCCTATCGGGTTTTCTAATGACTTGCAACTACAAGAGTTCCTTGCGGTGGCGATTCTGGTAAGATCGTTTCAATCCCTATCGGGTTTTCTAATGACTTGCAACCAAAAGACCGACCGTGAAAAAGGTATCGTGACAATCAGTTTCAATCCCTATTGGGTTTTCTAATGACTTGCAACGACAAAAAATGGCAGGGGAACCAGTGCTAGTGATAAACGTTTCAATCCCTATTGGGTTTTCTAATGACTTGCAACAGGGAGGAGTGCTTAGAGGTATTAGGTGATCTACCAGTTTCAATCCCTATTGGGTTTTCTAATGACTTGCAACGGGAGCAACATGGCAATCTAATTTTAATACTCCCCTGTTTCAATCCCTATTGGGTTTTCTAATGACTTGCAACGTCCAGGGCGGCATGACGGAGGGTACTGATTATTTGTTTCAATCCCTATTGGGTTTTCTAATGACTTGCAACGGGGTGTATCGTCAGGGCGGCCAAAGCGAGGGGCTGGGTTTCAATCCCTATTGGGTTTTCTAATGACTTGCAACGATTTCCGTAGATTCTGATGGATATGTATATGCTATATCTGTTTCAATCCCTATTGGGTTTTCTAATGACTTGCAACCGGGGTAGTGGTCTAATGGTTATGATTCGTGGTTTGGGTTTCAATCCCTATTGGGTTTTCTAATGACTTGCAACCTAAAATCGTATGGTCAGATGATGCGGATGGCATTCAGTTTCAATCCCTATTGGGTTTTCTAATGACTTGCAACTTGGACGATTCGGCGCATCAGTGAGATGCTCGACACTGTTTCAATCCCTATTGGGTTTTCTAATGACTTGCAACGCAACAGGCCAGGGCGGTAACCGGCTGGTAATTGACGTTTCAATCCCTATTGGGTTTTCTAATGACTTGCAACCTTTAGATATTTTGTTCTGGATAAATATGATCCAAGGTTTCAATCCCTATTGGGTTTTCTAATGACTTGCAACGGTAACACAAATGCTTACAACGGCTCGAACATTAGTGTTTCAATCCCTATTGGGTTTTCTAATGACTTGCAACGTCCAACCGCCTGCGGTGGTGCTGAGATATACAGCCGGTTTCAATCCCTATTGGGTTTTCTAATGACTTGCAACGTCTGGGCCTTTCGAGGTCCCCGATACCTACCTGATGGTTTCAATCCCTATTGGGTTTTCTAATGACTTGCAACCAAATTACTGTTACCACCGATGATTCTGGGAATGCTGAGGTGTTTCAATCCCTATTGGGTTTTCTAATGACTTGCAACGTTGCTCAAGGACCGACAGCCTAGAGGGCTTGAGCTTCCGTTTCAATCCCTATTGGGTTTTCTAATGACTTGCAACTATAGATGGGATTTCCATTGCCAAAAATTATACAGGTTTCAATCCCTATTGGGTTTTCTAATGACTTGCAACTCTGGATTGGAGGGGTCCGTTCGTCGGATTGTTAGCATGGTTTCAATCCCTATTGGGTTTTCTAATGACTTGCAACAATATATCTTCCATAGATGGAGGGGTCCATGTATTTAGTTTCAATCCCTATTGGGTTTTCTAATGACTTGCAACGCGCCAAAAGTCTTGCTGAATAATTCATCTACTTTAGTTTCAATCCCTATTGGGTTTTCTAATGACTTGCAACTCTGAACCCCGCCGCCTTTGGGATGGTCCTCTCGTCGGTTTCAATCCCTATTGGGTTTTCTAATGACTTGCAACGACAGCATCGCCGTACAGTTGTGCCTCTTCTGTGGAGGTTTCAATCCCTATTGGGTTTTCTAATGACTTGCAACCTATTTGCCGATATCAAGCGTCGTATGACCACAAGATCGTTTCAATCCCTATTGGGTTTTCTAATGACTTGCAACGGAATGCGGCGAGTATGAATGTGTACATTAAATTTTTGTTTCAATCCCTATTGGGTTTTCTAATGACTTGCAACGTTTCTGGAGGATTGATCTTGAATAGAATTATCGGAGGTTTCAATCCCTATTGGGTTTTCTAATGACTTGCAACGAGATGATTTTAAGCTTGTTCGGAGATCCGAGGCATAGTTTCAATCCCTATTGGGTTTTCTAATGACTTGCAACTGTTGGGCCGAATGGCTCAATCGCGGGATATAGGACTGTTTCAATCCCTATTGGGTTTTCTAATGACTTGCAACTTCAAGTCTCCCACGTGGCACGCTCCCTCTGGCAAGTTTCAATCCCTATTGGGTTTTCTAATGACTTGCAACAACTCTTAGGGGGATTGATACAGCATGACTCTTTAACTGTTTCAATCCCTATTGGGTTTTCTAATGACTTGCAACGACGACAAAAGACAGGATAAACAAGTTCCAAAATGAGTTTCAATCCCTATTGGGTTTTCTAATGACTTGCAACCAACAACGATATCGCGGAAAGTTGGTGTTTATATATGCGTTTCAATCCCTATTGGGTTTTCTAATGACTTGCAACATAATCATCTCCATGATCAGAATAAGGATCATCTGTTTCAATCCCTATTGGGTTTTCTAATGACTTGCAACGAAAAATATCTGTAGCCCTCAAGAAGGAAATAGGAGCAGTTTCAATCCCTATTGGGTTTTCTAATGACTTGCAACCCAGATCTTGTCTGTTATTGAAAGCCAACATTAAGTTTCAATCCCTATTGGGTTTTCTAATGACTTGCAACATCATGTTTGATCGGGTTTTGAAAGACGATTCAGGGAGTTTCAATCCCTATTGGGTTTTCTAATGACTTGCAACTGGGCTAAAGGATAAGCAACGTCGGACAGTCTATGTAGGTTTCAATCCCTATTGGGTTTTCTAATGACTTGCAACGAAAATGAAAACTGAAACCGACATTAAACTACACATGTTTCAATCCCTATTGGGTTTTCTAATGACTTGCAACGGATTGGACCCTGATGAGATTGAGCGATTGGGAATGGTTTCAATCCCTATTGGGTTTTCTAATGACTTGCAACGGTATGGCCAAAAGCGTTGTTTTCCTCTATAAACCTTTCTAAATGCTCAAAAATCAAGTACTCAATCGGCAACCGTCCTCGTACACGATGTTTATAAAGGTACATGACGAGATCACAATACGTTTGATGCCCTTTCCGGAGAAGACTCTCCCAGATCTTTGATGTTTTTCACGCATTGTTCGCAGAGTTGATAAATTCGCACTTTGTCACCAGCGCCTATCTGAGCTTTAATCTCATTTTCCATATTTAATCTTTGAATCTTATTAATTTCAAGTTCAAAGACGCTGTACTGCTTCCATGCGCCATATTTTTGAAGTATTTTGTAAACTTGAGTGCGTTTGCGATCGTCACTGATGTCGTAAGTTATTGCCAGCCTCATCTTTTGAACTCCAACGGATAATATTCTTTTAGCTCTTCAGTGATTGCCTTTCTCAACAAAATAGCTTGCATCCTCACTGCTTTGCGTCTAGAAACGGAATAACCAAATCGTGGATGAGCGAATTCTTCTTTCATGTAATCATCGAACTTTTCGAGGTATTTCTTGAAGGCATAGTCTTTCAGATGGTTGTCTACCTGAAAGTCGTCATGAGTCAATACGCTTTTATTGACCAACCTTACGGCAAACGCGTCACAAAATATCGGTCTGAACTCCTCTAATAGATCCAACGCCAATGAAGGGCGGCCGTGCCGATCGGCATGGAGAATGCCCAAAAATGGATCGAGGTTGTACTGCCTAAGGGCGCTTAATACCTCGTTTTTCATCATGGAGTAAGTTAACGACAGAAGTGCATTGATATGGTCTTCAGGTGGGCGACGGGTGCGTTTCTCAAAACTCCAACCATCTGCCAAACATCCATCCAGCAAGTGGAAATAATTCCTGGCCGCTTCGCCCTCTACGCCTCTCAACTCGTCTAAAGTGTGTGCCTTGTAAACCTTTTTTTCAAGATCTGCCAATAATCCATTATTGGACGCATCGGTTATTCCTTTTCTGCCCAAAAAAGTGCGGGAATTTCTAATCTTTCCGCGGACTACATTTTGTGCAATGGCTAGGTTTTGCTTTTCTGAAAGTCCATATTGCCGTCGGCGTACCTCTGCTATCGTATTACGCTCTGGGACGAAACTTCCCCTGTACTTTCCAAGCTGCGTGAAGTAATTGAGCACTATGCCATGTTCGTTGGCTCGGGCCACAAAAGGTGTGGTGAAGTTTACGTTTCCGAATATGTTAACCGTGTCCACTTGGCCCATTGGAAAAGAGCCGATCTCGCCCTCGCCCCTCATGAAAACTACAATGCGTCCTCCATCAACGCCAACCTGGCAGCCCTGTTTGGTTACGTAAATTACGCTGTCATCGAAAAGACCTTCACTGGCTTTCATGCCGTTCCCTCCAGAATCATCGTCTCAAAAGGCATGCAATACTGCACAGTGCTGCATTTCTTGCATTTTTTGGGATTATCTGCAAAATCAGGTATGCAATCGAGTGTCATCTTCCGAATTGCATCAGCGGTCTCAATGACCTTATTTCTGTGCCAGTCCGTAATCTCGATGGCGTAGCGCTCGTTTGTGCCAAAAAGATAGAGGTAGCCCATCCGAACCGGTTCTTCGAGGTAATCTTCAAGAAGCATACAATAGGCTGCAAGCTGGACCTCGTCATTGTCGTGGTAAGAACTGCCGCGTTTCCGTTCGATTGGAGTCAAGATGGTTTCTGAATTTCTGAAACTTTTGGTCTCCAACACGTCTATCTTTCCATGAAGTCCGAGCCTATCAGACTTGAGGTAAAACTCCCTCGTCCAGCCACCTCGTCTCGATTGGTTCTTGTGCTTCAGTTGACCATCTTTTAGGTAGTAGTTCATCTCGATGGTGTCAAAGTAGTTGATGTAATAGAACCTGCGAGGACAATAAAGAAATTGGTTGAGATCTCCAACGTTCACAGTTTCATCTTCGTCGAACATGCTCCTCCTTTATGAGACAGTCAATGTAGAGCGCATTATGCCCAAAACAGACGCTCCTCATGCCCGAATATGGGTATAAATAGAAGAAATCTCCCAAATTAAACTTGGCTTTCAGGGAGAAACTGTCTCTATCAACCAGACGTGCGAAAATTTCGAACTCAGTAAGCGTGTCATTCAGGCTCGATAGGCTTGAGATATTGGGCTCGGTCTCTACCCCAAAACCGCTGACCATTCGTGGTTTTCTTGCATGATCGACCGAATTGAACATGATCCCCTTGTAATGGGCAGGGGAATCACCTTTGAATACAACCTTTCGGGGTTCATCGATGGTGCCTTCGTACCAGCAAAAACCCGCCGCAAAGGGCTTTCTGGCGTCATATTTGGGCTTGATGATGGACTCATAATCTTCGCCCAAAGTAGCTCTTAGCCGTCTCGTGAACTTCTGGGGTGACATGAACTCGACTTTCCCTCGCCTGAGAAGATACATCAAATCGTAGAGTTTCAGCTGAGAATCGTTTTCATCATTTTTATCGAACATCAAAGCCTGGAGGCCATCTCCACGGTAACTGGTGAGCCCTTTTTCCATCTTGGATGACTCCTCTTGGAAGTAGACCCACTTTCGATCGTTGATCTTGTCGTCGAGAAAATGTTTTTCGACGATCGCTAGCGTTCTGTTCCATTCTTCGCCGTGCATCGACTCAGGCATACCCTTTTCACGATGTTCTCTTCCTGACTTATCTCTCCATACACGGCCCCTTATTCTCAATGACAAATACAAGAACGCCTCCAATGGAGAATATGTCTTCGAATACGTTGAAAGGTCTAAATTAGATTTCATCACGTCGTCTAGGTGGCGCACCAGTTCTTCACGAGTCAAACTTTTGCCTTGACTATGGAGGTGATCATAAACGGTCTCCGGCACAAAGCAGATAGCATCGCATACTTCCTTTTGGGGCTTGTTTCTCAAGCGCCCTACCCTTTGCAGAAGGCTGCTTTTCGAATACCCCGTGAAGACCAGCCTGTCGACGTTGAAATCGATGCCCACCTCGACCGAAGAATTGGAAACAAGGACATCGAAGTTTCCAAGTTTATCTTGGGTCGCTGGATGGAGGCCGTCTACCCGTTCAATCCTAAGATCGTTCAAAGCCTCTGAGAGTCCCTTGAATATCTCGTCCACTTCATAGATCCCATCGACGATGAAGACCGTCTTCGCCTTCGTTCCGTCAGATCTCGGTCGCTTGCAGAACTCGACGAAGTATTCCAGGTCTTCTTCGATCAGCTCGTAAGTCCTGTATATCGATCCACTTCTCATCTCCAGGTTCAAACGGGGCAACACGGCTCGACCTTCAGAAACAGAGAGTGCAGTGCTCTTGTCATCCAACACTTTCACATTCAGACCAGCCTTTCTCGCCCTTTCAACAATTCTCTGATTTGGAGTGGCGCTCAGAAATACAAATTTTGATAGGCGACTTCTCTCATCGTCCTCGATCTCGTGCATCATGAAAAGCAGCATGTCGCTCTGTTTGACAGAGGCCAGGTGAAACTCATCCACCACAACCATGTCCGCACTTCTAATGGCTTCTCGGAGATTATGTTCACGATATGCACCTTTCAACGCCAGGGTGAGAATATCTGGGTTCGTGAGAATAATCTGCCCTCGTCTTTTTCCTTTTTGGATTACTCTGTTCAGAAGCTGGCCTTTACTAAGGCCGGTTTCGTCAGGATAAAGCTCTCTTTCTTCGTTAAGGAGATCGCTCGTGATAGCTTGGACGTGGTAATGCTTTTTGTCGTATCCATACTTCTTTATCGTCTCATTTACCTGTATTTCCTGGTCAATCACCAGGGCGTTGGTGGGATACACCGCTATGATTTTCATCATCTTGTCCAGCACTGGTTTGAGCCACGAAAGGGTCTTTCCAGAGCCCGTAGGACTGTGATTGAACAAAAAGAGGGATTCACAATTTTCGTCTTTGATCAGTCTCTCGGTCTTGATCTGGTGTTCATAGGGGTTGACGTCACCCCTATATTCTAGATCAAAACTCTTGAGTCGCAGTCCATCCAGGTTCAGGACAAAATTATCGGCAACGCTCTTTGAAGACATGTTCAAAAACTCATCTCTTTTCTTTCAGAAACTCGAGTTTATAGGGAAGAATGACGTTTTCATTACCATTGCTACTCGGAATTCTAACGAACTTGCCGCTGTAGCGCCCCTGAATGATCAGTGGAGACGGTCTCATCCGAACCGATATTAAATCGCCCAGAGGCACTCTGTCATAATCGTATATCCCAAAGGGATGATTGGCGGTAAACTCGCCCTCTTCGATCTTCCCCTCGACAATTTTCGTCGTGATCCGCGCCTTTGATCTCTTCTTTCCGATCCGAAAATATCTCGGAATCCTAGATTTGATTCGTTCGGCCTCAATCTCATAGGGCAGTATGTATGCAGTGAGGAGGTTCTGCTGATCGAGCACCCGCTCACGTCCGAATTTAGGCAGGTTTTTCCCTTTGTATGGATAATTTGGATCGGTTGCACTCCAGTTTTTCACCGCATACTGATGAATGCGTGCATTCCAGTAGCTCGTTGAATGGCCCCCAAGATATGGCAAAGGCGCTCTATTTCCACGCAACCTGGTAGATATGCCAAGGATCTGCCTTACATACTCCTCGATAGATTCCGACTTTGCAGGAGTTATGTAGAACTCTTTGTAGATCTCTGATGTATCGTCTAAATAGGATGGTTTGTTTCCGTGGTTGATGTACGTCCCAGAAACGAAACCAAAGGCATAGTACAAAGCAGTGTTTAGTATATAATCTCCGGAGTCAACCAGGTCGCCCACTTCCCTCGAAGCATAAAGCGTCCGATCCAGCGTCTCGATGACACACTCTATAACGGGGAATATCTCGCTCATTTTTTACCCCGCTTCTTCTTTTTTTCTTCGCTCACCTCTTGGAAGAACTGGGACGAAAGGACCCTTTGGCGCTCAAGTGCATCTTTTAGAGATTCAGAGGTCACATTGTCAAGAAGTTCTTTGACCTCTCGATCTTCGAGGGATTTAATGTTGAGCGCCTGAATCTCATCATCAAATGCCCCTTTGATATGTCTTTTCACTTTTTCGATGTCGAGAACTGAACTGTACAGAACTTTGTTCAAGTTTTCCGCTGTCAGACCGCCGTTTTTCGTTGCCATTCTGAGCGCTGCTTCTCGGGACAATATCAGATTTGCAGGTCCTTCTTCCATCCCATAATAGATTCCCAGAACGTGATTTTCCATTCTACCAATTCTTGAGGTCGCTGCACCATATCGCTTGTTCATCGTGGTAATTCCCAAAACGTAGATCAACTCGTCGAAAGTGGCATCTCTTAGCGTGACCACACACGGAAAGACAGTTCCTGGAACGATGAAATCTGGCTCTCGGATGGCAGTTGTTGCGCCTTTTGCAAACTGATCACCAGGTGCATTCTGAAATTTCTCCTCTACAATTGCACTGGAATCTCTTATCGAATACGCCGTGTCATACATCACCCTTGAGGTGACCGAAATTGCTTCATCTCCTGCTGCGCTTCCGTAAAGCATCGATTCGGGCGAGTCCTGGGTCATCTCGTTGACGTTCATAGTATCTTTTATGCCAGTGAGGTTTCTCTGCAGCTCTTTGCCCTTCCTTCGATCGCTTCCTGTCTGTTTTCGCTTGAACATCATGACTGGTGAATAATCCACAAGTCCGTCTTCGGTCCCAATCCCAACGGTTGTTATGTCTGCATCTTGTCCGTTCGTGGTGAAAATAGCGCTGGACTGAAGTTCTCTGAGCAACAATACGTGAACGTAATGTGCACTTGGCTCGTTGATTAACTGCTCCACCAAACCTGTCGATAACTTATCTTTGATCTCTTCAATGCTCATTTATTCTGCCTCCTCTTTCTGAAGTTTCTTATCCTTCCAGTACTCACGACGAATGCGCAGCGTAGCCGAATAATACCCATCAGCAAGGTTGTTGGAAAGTTTCTTCAGCCGTCCAGGTTTGCCCTCGCATATGTCATTCAAAATATAGTTCACGAAATAGTCCGCAAAATCATCGGCCTTTGCGTCAATATCCTTCCTCCCCGGAATGAACGCCTGGTCGTCACCCATCCGATCGATAGTTTTTTGGATGCGCCCAGATATGGCCGCTTTGTAATCATTGTTTGAGAGTTTCAATCCACGAAATCCAGTTACTGCTTTCACAGATTCCCGAAACAACCGCTCTACAGCATGTGGCTTGTAGCCTTTGGGCTGAGCTATTTCGAAACCCCTAATTGCCAATTGATTGACCTTATCCGATTCTTCCATCTTCAAATCACCTAGGTGCAAATTCGTCTAAAAATAAAGCTTCATCCAGTAAACTGCCGATATTGCTTTCAACATCCTGTCCCCTGTAAGCCATTTTCAAAAGATACGATCCAGGAAGCATTTCATCCCTCACGACCCTCAGATACTTCGGAAAGAGAGAATCCTTAAGTCCCGATTTGGTGTTGTATCCAAGTCGGATCAAAGCGCTGGCCGATTTCAGTGTCTTCTCCAGATTAGAAAGAGTGACGTATTTGCCATAAAAACTCACCACGTGAGAGTTTACCGAATCCAAAGCTACGACCTCCTTGAAATCTCTGGCTCGGATGGCGGGAATCGGTGACGGGCTTACAACCACCCTCATTCCTGTATAAGCTGCAATTATCAGGGCAATGTAAACCCCGAAGAAATGGAATTCAGTGTTATTTTCTGCCGGCTTATAGAAGGCGATGGCAGCGTTGCCTATGAGATTCTCGTATCCTTGGGCCATGTATTGGCTCATGTCCATCCCTCTGGATCCATCATCGCCTTCTTCAACGGCTAAGTCCTCGATCCATCTTTCATGAACATCGAAGTCGCCCTCCGTGTCTGGTGATTTGCCAACGTATATCGAATTGAAAATTTTCCTGGCGAGTGCTGCCATTCTGGTCCGAGCTTCTTTTCCTTGGAATTTCAAAAAGATTGTATGGACAAGCTCCCATGACTCCGGCGTAAAAAAGTAATCAGGTATAATGTGGAAATACAATGGTTCCTTACTCGCAGCCCTGCCCTTGGGCATGTCGAAACCGTTCTTTCTCAATGCGAGTTCGATGCCGCAAGGAATGCAAGTGTAGATGTTGTCTGGTTTTGTCTTTCCCACGAAGACCCTGTTGGTGAAATTGTAGGACAAAAACGAGTTCGAGTTCTTCATTTCGTTTTTGTTTAATAAAGTACCACGGTTGCACAGGTTGCAGATCTTCCCACTCGCCCCATATTCCTTGAAACCATCGCTGAGGGACGACCTTTCGAGATGAGAAATAACCCCGTTTATCGAAAGAACCTCATGAAGGTACTCTATAAGTTCCCTGCGATACAGATCTGTCTTTTCAGAGACGAAAACATCCCATTCATCCATTTCGTTGAGTTTCTTCCATATCAAGTCCACAAGATAATTTATTGTCCCAGTTGCGTCCAAGTTCCTCAGCTTGATGCCACCGTGTACTTGATCCATCACACATTGGCCAATGGCGTAGGAATATTCCCATTTGCCTCCGCTGGCAAGGTAATTGGGGTCTGTTTCCATACTCGCGAAAAGTGCATTTTTCACGTCTTCAGGAACTTCCCAAATCTCGCAGGTTTTACTCAGTGCATCTCTGTTATTGGATATCATTTCTGATATGAAGGACTGATGAACGGTGGCCACAGCCCGTGAGAACCCAACCAGAATTTTCAGTCCCTGTTCAGATCTTTCTAATTCAATTGGAATTGTTTCATCAGCCCGTTTGATGCCTTCAATGATGGAATCTGTCAACTTTCTGCCACCTTCGGCATGAGCAAAAGTTATAGACGTGTCAAAAAACGACCTCAGCATCGCTTTCGGGCCACTGAAAAAATAATATTCGTCGCTTAATCCATAATAACCAAGCCTAGGCGTCTTAAGTTTTTTAGTTAATTTGTCAGGATCACTCAATGCAGGCAAATCTTGGATATTTTCCACAAGCTTGTCGTATATTTCCTCGATCGTCTCATCCGATATCTTCGCTCGTTCAGTCCCACGGCTCAGATACACGCAACCGTCCTGATAGGCCATGAGCATGACCTGCCCCTTTTCTTGCATCACATCGGCTACAGACTTGTTGATTATGCCCGAAAGAATGCCCTTCACATCATCCAACCGATGATACTGGAGACTCAGCTGAAATTCAAGAGAATCTTGAGGAAAACCATCACGTAACGCCTTCAGGGATCTGGCAGAAACTGCCTCTTCCGGAGATGCACAACTGGACATGTTGTCCATTAGATACAAAAAGGGCTCCAGATCCATGAACCGAGAGGTCCGCGCACCTGGCCGGGAGAACTTGCTCTTATGGAGTGAGACGGCTGTTGAGTGATAGTCTTCGCTCGTCAGTTTAGGTGCGAAATCCCTCAAGCCCACCATATCAACGAAAGTTTTGACAGCTTCCTCTGAAATTTCGAATTCGCTCTCCATGGTGCCGCGAGTTTCTACTCCATCTTCGTCGCCCAAGAATTCTCTCAACTCAAGTTTGTGAATGTCATGGACTGCAAAGAGTGCAATACAATCTCTGAGATCTTGTTCGTTTAGTGGTAGCACGTTTAGCTCTTCAAGGGCGGCATTGAATCGAAGCAGAAAGAGATTCCCATTTCGGATGTGGTTGAGCATGCTCTGGTCTGTTTTTCCGAACTCGACGCTCTTTGCGGGCCTGAAACCCATACCCATCTCTACGAGATGAACGTCAACCTTTCTGAGATAGTCCTCAAAGAGATCCATTTTGGGTTTTGTGGATGTCTCGTATAGTTCTTTTAACCTGTCAGGGTCCCTAAATATGTCTTGTAAAGCATCATCTGGCATTACCTCACCTCGTTTACCTCAACTTCCACCCATCCACACCCTCTGCTCACTGCGCTTCCCACGCCCGAATACTTTGCAAATCGTGAGAGCACCAAAATTGCATTCATGAAATCCCGTGGTGTTCCCTTTATGAACGAATAAGTGCAGCTACCAGAAAATCCCTGTCTCAGTATCGGTCTATGATGCCCCTTCTTTTTATCGAAAACGGTGTTCACCATCGCGCTGTGCGTCTTATAAGTGCGAGGCTCAGGCCTTTCCAACACATAGCGTGCGATCTCGTCGCGCTCGATATCCATCTTGAAAGGGAGCGAAATTGCATTCCACTTGGCCATGAGGGACGAAAATACCGCCTCTCGATGAGGAAACATCTCGTAGACCTTGCTGTTTTTGTACTGGATGCAGGTTGTCGATCTAAAATTAAAATGAATGGAAACGTTAGTGCCTTTGTATCTCTTTATAGAATCTATTATCTCCTCAAATTTCTCAGTTTGGTTTGAGATTTCCTCTATTCTGAGTGATCCCCTATCGAGTTTGAGGTCTCGTTCCTCCAAGAGGATTGGTTGAATTATCGATCGAAAAATATTTGCTTCTTTGGGATCCGTAATTCCCATTTTGAATTCGTATTGGTTCAAGGGGTCAAGGGTCTTGTGATGATCACGCATTCCCTTTTTGAACTTTCCTTTCAACATGCTTACGGCAATCGAACTTATTGGAGAATCATGCGCATACTTGCTTATTTCTCCATTGTTGTCTTTTATGATATTCAAAATTGCCGAGTAAAGTTGGTACCCCTCACTCCATGGCACTTCAAATTTCTCCCTGGGACGAACCGTGAAATTTATCCTTTGTGGCATGTATAACAGTCGATATTACCATATCATGTATAAACCTGTCGATTATTGCAATAATTTCATTATGTTGCAATTGAAAGTTATAAATTCAGATTTATGCATTAGAAAGGGATTTATGCAAATACAAATACCAAGTAACATTATGAAAACTTATATCTCACTGTCAGGATTTGACGCTTCACAAATATTGTCGTTGATCGTAAAATATGGGATCGAAAGCGATGACAGAATAGTGCTGATTAGGCCACAAAATGAAAACGATAACAGAGGTAACAATATTATCGAAGCGGTGCGGGATTTATCGAGACAAATCAGCAGCAACATAAAAGTTGAAGTTCACCGGGTTGATCACCACGATTATGAAAGTATGATCTTATCTCTGACAAATTTAATTAAGAATACCGAAGGCGAACTTATCGTCAACATATCTGGCGGGCCCCGAGAGATATTTTTGGCATTTACTGTAGCGTGCCTTTCTCAGTCTCAAAAAATCAACAAAACCACAAACTATAGTGACATCGACCGCACCATGAATGAAATAGCATTACCCAATATGACACAAAACATCGATTTGAAATTAAGGCGAGTTCTTAACGATGTTCATGAAAATCAACCTACAACAATAAGCGAGATCGCAAGCAGGCTAAAGCTCTCGGAAAGTACGGTTTCCAGACAAATCGGTAAATTGGCCGAACTAAAATCGCTCGATTTTTTGCCAAAGGGTAAATCAAAACAAATAAGCATGAATTTGACAGGCGAGCTGTTTTTATTAAATAATTAATTTTATATATATATATTGGCTAATGATCTTAAGTTCATTTACTGAATGTAGTTCTTTTTTATGGATGTGAAATCAACAGTTGCATGCTCCGCGGACTGTTTGACCGTTATAGTGTTTAACGATACTTTTTGGATTAATCTCGAACTCGTAAGAGTTAGAGATTTGGCCTATTCGTATCGTTAAATGCTATTCTGGCAAGAACCAATTAGTATCATCTAATTGGTTTTCGACTATAATAGAAGGAAGGTAAAGATAGCCACAACGCGATTTGTTTGACTTAACCAAACAGCCATTCAAGGAGACGAAATAAATTCTCCTCATCTTAAACATTGATAATAAAAGCATGCTCCGGTGGGGATTTGAACCCCAGTCGCAGGAGTGAGAGTCCTGCATGATTGGCCGAGCTACACTACCGGAGCGCAGTGGCCCTTCAGTCAGCGTTCTAACATTTAACCTTTGTGGCTCAAAACCGTGCTGGAGGGGCATATATCCTCCAAAACGCACTCATGGCAGAGGGGCGATCTGGCTTTGCAAATGGCCCGACCGTGCCTTATGAGGTTCACGTGAAGAGAGCAATACTTCTCCCGAGGGGTGATCGTCTCAAGTATGCTCTGCGCTTCACCAATGCTCGCATCTGAGGGCACAAAGCCCAACCGGCGTGACAATCGATTGACGTGAGTGTCTACAGGCATGAAAAGTTTTCCAAAGGCGAAGAGAAGCACCACGGCTGCGGTTTTAGGACCCACTCCCGGAAGGGCGAGCAGATAATTTAGCGCCTCGTCAGGCTCCATATCTTCCAGAAACTGCAGATCAAGCGCATTGTTGTCCCTTTTTACGATCCCCAGTGCCTCTTTTATCCGCCTGGCCTTGGTGTTTGCAAGCCCCCCCAAGCGAATATATGAAGCAATATCTTTATCAGGCGCCTTTAGGAGCGTTTCGTAATCCGGATAGGCCTTTTTTAGTTGGCGAAAGGCCCGATGAGTGTTCTTGGAGGTGGTGTTCTGGGAGAGAATGGTTGTAACTAAAATATCTAAGGGGTTTTTCTCTTTTAAATGGGGAATTCCATAAACGCGTTCTAACCTTTCTATGCATTCTTCCACGCGAGGTGTCATCTCATCACCAGCCGTCATCACCATTCTTCATGGCGTCAGCAGGTGAAGAAATTGACGCAACGATAAATATGAAAATGCGCCTTTCGGTTGAAGCAACCTTAAATATGCCATTATAGTCGAAAAGTATCGTTAAACACTATAAAATGACGTTTGTGTGCTGATGTGCGAAGATTTATTATTAGAGGTAGTTATGGATATACATCGATGGATTTAAGCGGTCTCTACCTAGAGGGTATCGCCTTCAGCGACGTTTACCCGTACTTAATCTCTTTGCTCATTGGAGCCCTGGTAGGTACCGAAAGAGAACGAGATCTTCTGGAAAAACAAAGGCGCGGTGTGGCCGGTCTGCGCACCTTCATTCTCATATCTTTATTGGGCACCCTATCGGCCTTCATGGCCACTCAGTACGGCAACATCTTCATGGCAGTGGCCTTCATTGGTTTCGTAATTCTGGTTGGTGTGGGTTACGCCATATCGGTTTCTACCTATGGGAAGCTCGACTTCACCTCAGAGGTGGCGGCGGTTATAACCTTCATTTTGGGGGCTCTGTGCTACCATAGCGACACGATAATGTTGGCCATTGCTCTGGTCATTTTGCAAACCGGCATATTGGCCGTCAAAAAAACTGCTCATCAATACGTGGCAGCCATCAGAGACGAAGAGCTTTTAGACACCCTGAAGATGGGGCTCATCGCCTTGGTAATTTTGCCCTTGCTGCCAAACCAGCCCATTGGACCTTTTGCTGTGCTCAACCCCAGAAACATTTGGTTGATGGTGGTTCTGGTAAGCCTTATTGGTTACGTTGGCTACGTAATGATAAAGATCTTTGGAACGGAGAAAGGCCTTAGCATAACAGGCATTTTAGGAGGGCTTGTCTCCAGCACTGCAGTTGCAACCACAATGGCAGCGGAGGCAAAGGTTCACAGGGAAGTCATCCCTTCGGCGGTATTTGCAACCACCATTGCCAGTTGTACCATGTTTCCTCGAGTTCTTTTGGAGGTTTTGTTGGTCAATAGAGATCTCTTTTTGCCTCTTTTATACCCCTTGGTCAGCATGACCGTAACTGGTGTTTTGTTGTCTTATTTGCTTTTCAGAAAGAGGGAGTCCATAGAGGCAGACGTGGGTTTAAGCGATCCTTTCAGGTTGTCTCCAGCGCTAAAGTTCGGAGCATTCTTCGCCTTTGTACTTTTAATATCTAAAATAGCAAGTCTCTATTTTGGAGAAGCTGGAATTTACGCTGCAAGTCTGGTTTCCGGCTTGGCAGATGTCGATGCCATAACATTGTCCCTGGCAACTCTTGCCAAAACTAATATAGGTTCCAACGTGGCAGTGGCTGCAATAACTCTTGCCACCATGACCAATACTCTGGTCAAGCTGGCCATAACGTTCCTGTTGGGGTCAAAGGAGTTTGGAATGCGTGTCTCTTTGATATTCGTGCCCATGATAGGCGTGGGCCTCTTTGTTATACTGTTCGTGTGAACGTCTAGCGACTCCATTAAGTCAAACGATGGCACCAAAACGTTTAGCTATTGAGAGCGTGTATCTTTCGAAGCATTTTTATCTCACATAGATCGTTTTTGTTATAGTGTTTAACGATACCTTTCGGACAACTCTCGAACTCGCAATAGTTAGAGAGTTGGCCTATTCATATTGTTAAGCACTATTCTGGCGAGAACCAATTAGTTTCGTCTAATTGGTTCTCGACTATACATTCAGCATATAATACAGAGGGATATATTGATTTACGCTAATAAGATGGTAACTGTCATCACGCTTACGTTATTTGTGTCCTTATTTGTGATTTCAACGGCCGCAAGTGCAGTTGAAGTTCGAGGATCTACAGCGGCGGTTTTTGACGGTGCACAACAGACCTGGGACGTTTCCAACTTCGCCGGATTCTTCTACGACATAGACGACAACCTGGGTAACGAGCAGATCACCATGAACATCGATGGCGACTCTCTTGAAGAGGACGTGCCTGCTGGACAGGACCGTGGTGTCATCTACAGAACCACCGGCCAGCCTGACGACTTCGAGTTTGAGGACTGGGGCGAGTACATAACCATCGGATTCTTGGCAGACCAGTACTTCGCAGCATATGTGGAGGCTGACAACGCCAAGGACGATTCCTTCCTGTACTACGACTCTGAAGACCGAAACTTGATGGTTGACGAGCAGCTTTCCAGAGTATTGATAAACGAATATGAGGAATACACCTTCACCACCGGCACTCCTCTGAAGTTGAAGGAAGGCTACGAGCTTTCAATTCGTGCCATTGATTTAGATGGAAACAGGGTTTACGTGGAGCTTTTCAAAAATGGCAAGTCCGTAGATTCCGCAGTGGTTGAGCCCACGAAGTCCTACGCCGACATGGAGGACAAAACCTACACCTACATGATGAACATGGGTGACACAGAAGACATCGTGATCTTGGCGGTCCACTTCAAGAACGCCTTCCGTGGTGCTGAGCAGGATCTGGCCACCGTTGATGGTATTTGGCAAATTTCCGATTCCGTTACCGAAGTTGAGGAAGATACAGAATATGACAAGATGACCGTCCAGACAGTTGACTCTTATGATTACGTAATCGAGATGGACAACGAGGACAACAAGATAATTCTTCACAAAAATGAAAACCAACTCCTAATGGGCAATATAAGGATCAGAACTGCTGATCAGGACGACATAACTTATGATGATCCTCTGAGATTCTACATATACAAGGAGCTCGATGAGCCCGGAACCCATGAAATCCGGGGTCCTGTTGCCACAGTCGTAGATGGCTCAACTTACACTTGGGACACATCCAACTTCGCCGGATTCTTCTACGACATAGATGACAATCTGGGAAATGAGGTGTTGCTATTGACAACAACTGGCGACTCCTTGGAAGAAGACGTGCCAGCAGGTCAATTGAGGGGTTTAGTATATGCTACGGGCGCTCAGATGAATGATTTCGAGTTTCAGGAGTGGGGTTATTTCAACACCATGGCCTTTTTAGGGGACCATTATTTTGCAAGTTATATCGATGATAAATACGGAACGAGTGACGAGATCCTGGATGATGCAAATGATTCAAACCTTTTAAGTTCAGGATTGCTCAGCAAAGTTTTGATTAACGAAAGGCCAAATAATCGGGTGCTTAAAAGCGACGAGTCCTTTGATCTGAAGGAGAATTACGCTTTAAGGTTGAGGGCTGGGACCGACAAAAAGGGAGTTTTAATTGATCTTATTAAAGATGGTCAAGTGATCGATCGTATGGCCATGATCCCCCCAGGTACCTACACTTACGTTGCAGATTTGGGGGCTGCAAAAGGAGTGCCAATGATAGCGGTTCATTTGCTCGAGCCCATAAGCATCGGAGATAAAAGTTACTGCAAAGCCGACGGCCTGTGGCAGATATCTGATGCACCCATAAAAATCGAGGAGTTTGGGGTATACGGCAAGATGAAAGTCCAGGCGATCAATTCTGACCCGGAGAACATGTACATAATAATGGACAATGAGGGCAACAAGATCACGCTCAACAAGAACAAGGACACCTCCCTGATCGCGGGAACAGAGAACATCAGAATTAAGACTGCTGACCAGGACGATATTACCGCTGATGATCCTTTGAGGTTTTACGTCTACGAAGAAGTGTCCGCCTGTGATGAAGACGAGGTGATGTAAATGAGACTATCAGCGATCGTCTTCGCTTTCATGTTCATCTCAATTTCCGCATTTGCGAGTGACGATTTAATTTTCAGGAGCGATGTCATGGAAGTCATTGACGGTACTGACATCGTTTTGACTCCTCAGAACTTCGCGGGGTTTCTTTATGATGCCGATAGTGATCTGGGTGCTGAATCACTCCAGCTTGAAATCGCTGGAAACTCAATAGATGTGGGAGATGCAGTCTACACTACATATGCTCAGAACACTTATTTTGAGCACGATGATTGGGGTCGCTATAAGGTGATGAGCGTCCTTGGTGAGAGGTATTTTGTCGGGTATGGAAACGACTGCCAAATCTCGGCCGTATGGTCAAGTCTTGTAGATGACCATCTATTGAACAAGGTGTTGCTTGATTCCAACCAGAGGATTACCGTTGGCAATGACGAAGACCTCTTGTTGAAAGAGGACTATAAAATTAGATTTGATGATGCAGAGAACGGAGTCAAAATATCTCTTTACAAAGGAAAAACCCTAGTTGATGTGGCGACAATAATTCCACCCAACACATACGTATATTCCGTTCAGAAGGGCGATGAAAATGTATCTCTTTTGGCGGTCAACGTGGAAGCCTACGTTAAGCTGAAGCCCACCAGCTATTATACGGTTCGAGGCTTGTTCCAAATCTCAGAAGACTTTGTAGAATTTGAGCTGGGATCAAAAGATGGATTGATGGAAGTAACGTCGCTGAACGGTGATCGGTTGGTCCTGAGTAATTTCCAAAATTTGGATCTCACGCAGAATAGCGATTTTGGACTGATGGGAAATCTCTGGATTAAAACCGCCAATCAAGAGCGAATATCCATTGAAGATCCTCTCAGGTTTTGCGTTTACGAGAGAATTGCTCAGCCTGGTGAATATGAGATTAGAGGTAACATTGGCATGGTTGTAGATGGTCTACAATATACTTGGTACCCCCGAGAATTTGCAGGATTTTACTACGACTTAGACGAAGACTTGGGTGGTGAATCCTTCATCCTTTCTGTAACCGGGGACGCGCTATCAGAAGACGTGCCTGCGGGCCAATCGAGGGGACTTGTTTACAGATCTGTGGGCCACGAAAAAGACATGGAATTTGATAATTGGGGCCAGTATTATGCCATCGGGCTATTTGGAGAACCGTACTTTGCAGGATACGTTAAAGACCAGGTAGATCCAAAACGAAATTCATACCTGTGGTATGAATCAGAAGATAGCAACCTTATGGTAGGCGAACAGCTAACAAAGGTTCTGGTGAATAACGGTGAATCAAACGTGGTAAAAAGTGGCGATATCCTCTCGTTAGAAGAAGGCTATGAAGCCAAGATTTCTGCAGACAATGCCTGTGAGATGGTATTCATAGAATTATACAGAAATGGCGACCTGTTGGACGTGGACTACTTCGCCGCGCCTGGAACTTACACGTACACATCTGATTTGAAAGCGACTGAAGACATCGTAACTTTGGCGCTGCATGTCGCTGAATTGATCTGTGTAGATGGTAATGCCTGTAAAATTGATGGCATTTGGCAAATATCAGATTCTCTTGTGGACATAAAAGAAGATACAACACATGGTAAAATGACCATTCAGACCGTAAATTCAGACGATTACGTAATTGAGATGGACAATGAAGACAACGAAATAATGCTCAACAAGAATTCAGAGATCAATTTAGTGGAGGACTTCTGGATTAAGACTTCAAACCAGGATGAAATTACTGCAGAAGAACCCCTCAGATTTTACATCTACAAACCGGTGATCGTTGACGCGTGAAGTATAGTGTTTAACGATACCTTTCGGATTAATACTCAAACTCTAGTGAGTTTGAGATTTGACCTATTCGTATCGTCAAGCACTATTCTGGCGAGAACAAATTAGTTTCATCTAATCAGTTCCCGACTATAATTAGGCGTCAACTGGCAAAGACTGTGAGGAGGTGACCTTCCTTCTCACAATTTTATTTTGTTGAACGCACGCGGGCAATTTCCATTCAATCTAGTTGACTTGAGTTTAAGCAAGGGAAATTTATTTAAACAAAAACGTATTTGGGTGGTTGTAGGTGGCACACTTCGTTGATGGTGCAACGCCTATTGCATAGAAACCACATACTGGTGCAGGTTTTAATTTCGTCGGCGATATGCTTTAAGGGGGGCTTTTTCCTCAGAGGAAATGCCTGCGCCAGCCTCCATCCTTTTATGATAAAAAATTATATAAAATGAGACGATTACAAAATAACAAAAAATTAAGCAAAATGATGGGCCCGACGCGATTCGAACGCGTGATCCCCGCCGTGTAAGGGCGATGTCATAACCACCTAGACCACGGGCCCTC
>Ga0272443_10002411_pt1 | contig 24006 bp, 16 predicted proteins | sample SSMAcet12_FD_193581 | JGI IMG/M metagenome (GOLD analysis project Ga0272443, IMG submission 193581) | Marine sediment archaeal communities from Little Sippewissett salt marsh, Falmouth, MA, United States - SSM-Acet-12 | ecosystem: Environmental > Aquatic > Marine > Wetlands > Sediment ...
GCCTATCTCAACCATCGTCTCAGCCAGATCAACCGCATCGTCAATCGCATGCATGAAGGCGCCCAATCCCACCTTCACATCCAGGACTATCGCCTGCGCGCCCGCCGCGATCTTCTTGCTCATTACGGATGAAGCAATCAACGGCGTGGACGGGACCGTGCCGGTGACGTCTCGCAGGGCATACATCTTGCCATCCGCAGGCGCCAAATCCGCCGTCTGCCCGCACAGCACGAGGCCCACGTCTGCAAGCTGAGCGAGGAACTCCGCAGTGGTGAGATCGACATCATAGCCGGGGATCGATTCCATTTTGTCGAGCGTTCCTCCGGTGAATCCAAGGCCGCGGCCAGACATTTTTCCGACGGGCAAACCGCACGCGGCAACCATGGGTTCAACAACAAGCGTTGTCTTATCGCCAACGCCGCCGGTGGAATGCTTGTCAACCGCTATTTTTACGACGGAAGACAGATCGAGCGTATCGCCCGAATCCGCCATCGCCATCGTAAGATTGGCTGTCTCTTCGCCCGACATGCCTTGCAGCAAGACAGCCATGGCCCAGGCCGCGGCCTGATAATCCGGAATTTCGCCGTTTGTAAATCCACGGATAAAGAAATCGATCTCTTCCTTGGATAACGTTTCCCCATCACGCTTCTTGGTGATAATGTCGACAGCACGCATACGCAGCCTCCCCAGATTGAACGCCTATCCCTTATTGAGAAATTTAGTTTACTTCAAACGAGTATACCCGGCTATACTCGCTTGAGGGTCGCCTGCTATAATATTCCAAACTCACCTGAACGAGGAACTCATGACATCAGCTGACTTGCTGCTTACGAACGCCACCGTCGTCACCATGAACAAGAAACTAAGTGTATTTTCCGATGGTGCGGTTGCCATTAAGGGCAACGAGATCGCCGGCGTCGGCAACCGGGAAGAACTCGAAGCCGCCTTCCCATCTGCAGCACGCCACGATTGCGGCGGAAAGACCCTCATGCCAGGACTGGTGAACGTACACGCACATGTCCCCATGAATCTACTCCGTGGGCTTGAGGATGATAGCCGGCTGGATGTTTGGCTCCTCGGTTACATGATGCCTGTGGAACGAGAATTTGTCACGCCTGAATTCTGCCGACTCGGGACGAAACTGGCCTGTGCCGAAATGATCCGCGGCGGAATAACAACTTTCTCGGATATGTATTATTTTGAGGATGATGTTGCAGAAGCCACCGCGGAGAGCGGGCTGCGGGCGATTTGCAGCGAATCCATTATGAAGTACCCTACACCAGACTCCGCCACCTATGAAGATTCGCTCGACTATACCCGCGAATTCCTGAAAAAATGGCATGGACATCCGCGCATAACAGCGGGAATCGCCCCACACGCTCCCTATACCTGCACGGAGGAAATCCTGCAAGCCTGCCGCGATCTGGCCCTCGAATTCGATGCGCCTCTCCATATCCACATTGCAGAAACCAGGCAGGAAGCAGAACAATTCCGAAAAGACTACGGGATGCCGGAAGTGCTCTGGCTGAAAAACCTGGGGTTGTTTAAAGCCAAAACGCTTGCCGCCCACTGTGTGCACATCGACGAGAGTGAGATCATCAACCTCCTGAGCGTCGGCGCCGGCATCCTTCACAACCCCTCCAGCAATCTGAAACTCTCCTCCGGTTTTGCACCCGTCTACCAAATGCGCGCCGAAGGTTTAAACGTGGGCATCGGGACGGATGGCGCCGCCTCGAACAATGATCTGGACATGTTCGAGGAGATGCGCCTTGCTTCCTTTATCTCCAAAGCCGTTACGAATGACCCCACCGCCCTCCCGGCCCCAGAAATCTTGTTAATGGGCACCCGCATTGGCGCACAGGCGCTTCATATGGGTGATTCGATCGGCTCGCTGGAAACCGGCAAACGCGCGGATCTCATCATGCTGGACCTAAATACCTTCCACAACTGGCCTCACTACAATCACTCCGACTCCACCATTTACGCCCGCATCCTCTATGCGACCAAGTCCTCCGACGTCACCGATGTCATGGTCGATGGAGCCTGGTTGATGCGGGACCGAGCGTTGTTAACGCTTGATATGCCCCCTTTGATGGAAGAAGCCGCGCGCTATGCAGAGCAAATCGACCGTTTCCTGATCGAGCGTGAAGGCTCCGTCCTCTCGAAACTGCTCGCCATTGGAGGTGCGGAGCGGGAGGAGAGCTATGAAGTCCAGTTGAAAGTGAAAATCGACGATCCCAGCGTGGTAAAGGCGTATCTCGACGGCGGAAATCTGGAAATCATCCGGACGGCGCATTATCTTGAATACGATGCCTACTTCAATTTCGATGATCCCAAAGAGGGGCGCCTGCGCTACAGGGAAGATGAGTTTGTTGACGATCAAGGCGAGGTATACAACGTACGCTACCGGCTGACTCTTACCGGTCCCGCCGCTGAGCATGAGTATCCGAACTCAGTTCTTCTCTCCCGGTCACGCTTCATCGCGCCAGCCAATCATAGTCATCGTTTCTATCTCGAGTATTTCAAACCTCGCGATGAAATTGAAGTCCATAAGGATCGACTCCGCTGGCTTGTCCGCTACAAGGGGCTTGAATTCTTCATTAATATCGACCGGGTGCTCAAGCCAGAGATCGAAGGCTGTTTCCTGGAAATCAAGAGCCGTACGTGGTCCTTAAAAGACGCAGAAAATAAAGCCCGGCTGATCAGCTCTTTGATGGAGACGCTCGGGGTGAAGGCGGCTGAACCTATCAACGAAGATTATCCGTCCCTGGCCGCTTCCTGATCTATCACAGCCCCAGAGATCAAGACCCGACAGGAAAGAGGCGCCGTAACTCTCCGGCGCCTTTATAATTGCTCATCATCATCCGGAAGAAAACGCTGCCGCCATTCGTAGAATTTATTCAACGCCTCAAGTGGTGTGAGATTATCAATCTCAATCCTTCTCAATTCCTCCAGCAGCGGATTGGTATCGGGAAACAGGATCATCTGCTGGGAGGGAGCGGGCTTTGAAACAAGTTTCTCGTGCGAATCGGCTTCCAATTGCGCGAGGATTTCCTGCGCACGATTAATGACTGGTCTGGGCAGGCCAGCCAACTGAGCTACATGGATGCCATAGGACTTGTCCGCCCCGCCGGGAATAATTTTATGTAGGAAGAGCGTCTCTCCACCCTCTTCAGAAACAGCAACGTTGTAGTTCCGCACCCCCGGCAACAAATCGGATAAGCGCGTCAATTCATGGTAATGGGTTGCAAAGAATGTGCGCGAGCGCATACCGGGGTGGTTGTGAATGTATTCGACCACAGCCCAGGCGATCGAAACCCCGTCATAGGTGCTGGTGCCGCGGCCAATCTCATCCAGGATGAGCAGACTGCGCTCCGTTGCATGATGGAGGATGTTCGCAGTCTCTACCATCTCTACCATGAAGGTTGACTGGCCGGCATGGATTTCATCCTGGGCGCCGATTCGGGTGAAGATCCTGTCTGTGATTCCAAGTCGTGCTGTTTCGGCGGGGACAAAGCTTCCCATCTGTGCCATCAGCGCAATCAATGCGACCTGCCGTAAATATGTGGACTTTCCGCTCATGTTCGGCCCGGTGATCACACGGACGCGTTCGCCTTCCTCAAAGACCGAATCGTTCGGGACAAACTGCCGGCCCGGCAACGCATCCTCCACAACAGGATGGCGGCCATTGCGGATATCAAGCACATAATTTTCTTCGACTTGTGGGCGGACATATCCCTTGCGGGTGGCGACTTCAGCGAACCCCGCAACGACATCCAAATGACCCAGCGTTCGCCCTGTCGTTAGAAGCCGGTCTGCTTCCTGCCCGATGTCTGCGCAGATGTCATGGAATAGATCGCTTTCCACCGCGCGAATTTGTTCTTCAGCTGAAAGGACTTTCGCTTCGTAGTCTTTCATCTCCGGCGTGATATAGCGTTCGGCGTTCACCAGGGTTTGCTTGCGGATATAGTCCTCGGGCACCGAATCCAGATTCGATTTTGTAATCTCGATGTAGTACCCGAACACTTTGTTGTATCCGACTTTGAGGTTTTTAATTCCTGTGCGCGAACGTTCAATCTGCTCCAGGTTCGCAATCCACTCCCGTGCGGACCTTGTCGTCTCGACGATCTCATCAAGCGCATTCGAATAGCCCGGTCGGATCACGCCGGTCCGGGCGAGTGTGGCGGGAGGCTCCTCAGCGATCGCCCTTTCCAGCAACTCTAGAACGTTTTCACAGGAGTCGATCGCTACGTTGAGATCATCCAGGGCTGGGAGGTCCGCATCTGTGAGCAACGCCTTGACGGCTGGCACTTCCTGAAGGAAAGCACGCAGGGACACCAGGTCACGGGGACCGGCCATACCGGCCGCAGTGCGGTTGGTGAGCCGCTCAATATCGCCGATTGGCTTCAACGCAGCTCGGACATCCGTGCGCCAGATTCCATCCTCATAGCATGCTTCAACTTGATCAAGGCGTTTCTGGATTGCGGCTGGGTCAAGCAGCGGTTTTCCGATCCATTGACGCAGCAGCCGCCTGCCCATGGGCGTGATGGTCTCATCTATCGCACCGATGAGCGAGCCGTGCACCTGACCGGTTCTCAGCGTTTCCGTCAACTCCAGATTGCGGCGGGTGGATGCATCAAGAGTCATAAATTCATGGAGCGAGTATGTAGAAATTCTTTTCAGCAATTGGAGAACGCTGTATTGGGTGGTGCGGAGATAATCCACGATCGCCCCGGCGGCCTGGACTGCGCAGGGCGCATCCGCCAGGCCAAACCCGGCAAGTGTAGAAGTTCCAAAATGCTCTTGCAGCTGCTCGCTTGCCCGATCGTATTCAAAACGCCAATCGGGAAGCGGTGTGATGTGACCCTCCCAGATCGCGGCAAGTTCAAGGCTTTCTGGCGCCAGCACCTCGGCAGGTTTGAGACGGAACAATTCCTGCCGGAGAATGCCGCGTAGATCATCGCCGGAAAATTGCGCCGCGGCGAATTCTCCTGTGCTCACATCAGCATATGCAATGCCGATCCGGCCCCCCTGCACCACGGCCGCTGTTAGGTAATTGTTCGCATCGCCCGGGAGTAATGAAGGCTCAACAACGGTCCCCGGTGTGACGACTCGCACAACTTGCCGCGGAAAAAGGCCTTTCACCGGTCCGTCGCCAACTTGCTCGCAAATGGCGACATGGTAGCCTTTCTCAATGAGCTTGGCGAGGTAGTTCTCGATGGCATGATGCGGAATCCCCGCCATAGGGATTCGGTTTCCCTTGGCCACATTACGCGATGTCAGAACAATATCCAGTTCGCGCGATGTGATTTCTGCATCTTCGTCAAAGGTTTCATAGAAATCACCCAGGCGGAAGAACAGAATCGCATCCTTGTATTTCCGTTTGATTTCGAGATATTGTTGGCGAATGGGGGTCAGCTTGTTTGTCATTTGTGTGCATTCTAAGTCGTGCGGATTGAATCAGCAAGCCATTATGATATACTCCGGCTATGGAAAAAATCATTGCTGTAGATCTTGGCGGCACCAATGTTCGAGCAGCCTTTTTCCCTTCCCCGCAGCCTCCATATACCGAAATCATCAAAATTCCAACAGAATCTGACCAGGGCGCCGATCACATTGTCGATCGAATTGTCACTGCTGTACGCAGCGTCATGCCTGAAGGCAATGAGCCCATTCGCATTGGACTGGGATCGCCGGGGCCGCTTGATCCTGCACGCGGCGTGATCCTAAACGCGCCCAACCTTAAGGGATTTATTGATTTCCCATTGAGAGACCGCCTTCAAGAGCGTCTTAATTGTCCCATTGCCATTGGCAATGACGCCGACATGGCTTGCCTGGGAGAATGGGGCTTCGGCGCCGGCAGGGGCACCCGCAACATGATTTACATGACCATCAGCACGGGCATTGGCGGAGGTATTGTGGTCAACGGGCAACTGATAACCGGCGGCGCCGGGCTCGCGGGCGAAATCGGACACATGACCATGGAACCAGATGGGCCGATGTGCGGTTGCGGTCATCGCGGTCATCTTGAAACCCTCTCCTCCGGCCCATCCATCGCACGGTCCGCAACTGAACGGATTCGCGCCGGGGAAGATTCCAGCCTGCGTTTGCTGCTCGAGAAACACACAAAGCTATCTGCTGAAGATGTGAGCGAAGCTGCCGCGAGCGGTGATGCACTGGCTATCGCCGTGATCGCGAAAGCCGGCTACTATGTCGGCCTTCAAATTTCCAATCTTGCCCATGCGCTCAATCCGGAGGCATTCATCCTCGGGGGCGGCGTCACGAACATGGGTGAACTATTCATGGAGCCTGTGCGTCAATCCGTCAAAAAGAACATCCTTCACAGCGAATATCTCAAAACGATGAAAATCCTGCCGGCCATGCTTGGCGATGACGCCGGCATTATCGGTGCAATGGTGCTGGCCGCTCAGCAATGATCCGGACAAACCAGCCCAGTGCGCTCCCCATCCTCCTCATCCTCCTCACCGCGCTGATCCTCACCGCTTGCCAGTCCAGCGGAATCACGCCGGAAGGGCTTGTATACGGCCTCACGCTAACCCCGTCAGGGCTCGACCCGCATCTGAATGCCTCTTCCGAATTAGGAATCCCCCTCTCCTCCGTTTACGACACGCTCATTTTCCGTGATCCAGAAACCGGTGAGTTTGTGCCCGGCCTGGCACAGCGCTGGCAGGTATCCGATGATGGATGCCGTTATACGTTTTTTCTGCGCGAGGATGTAATTTTCCATGACGGCACCCCCTTCAACGCCAACGCTGTTGCTGCCAACCTCGATTACATCGTTGATCCCGACCACCGCTCCCAGAAAGCCGTCTTTATGCTGGGTCCATATGCCGGATGGTCGATCCCGGATCCCAACACCATCGTGATCCACCTGACTGAACCTTTCTCTCCCCTGCTTGATTCCTTATCACAAGTGTATCTGGGCATGGCATCCCCTCTAGCATTAGAAACCTGGGGCCCCGCCGAATACCAGTTCCATCAAGTCGGCACGGGTCCGTATCGTTTTATCGAATACATCCCAAACGACCACATCATCCTTGAACGCAACCCAGACTACGCCTGGTCGCCTTCTATCTATAATTCACAAACCGCATCCGTCGAGCGAATCACTTTTCGCTTCTTCACGGATTCCGCAACCCGAGCGTACGCGCTCGAGACCGGACAGGTGGATGTTCTCGGCGAGATCCCGACAACCGAAGCGCTGAGATTGTCGCAGTTGGATGAATTCGAATTGTTCACCATCCCCATACCGGGGATTCCATTCCAATTCATCTTCAACACAGAGCATGAGCCGACAGATGAAGCCTCCATCCGTGAAGCGCTCATTCAAGCCCTCGACCGTGAGTTCATCGTCTCCACGGTATTTATGGATACCTCCCCGATAGCCCAAGGTCCCCTCACCGCAAATCTGCTCCCTCCCACCGCTTCTACAACTTTCCCCGCGTACGATCCAGACGCTGCGATACGTGTCCTTACGGCTGCCGGGTGGGACCGGTCTTCCCAATCCGGCGACCTTTCGCGCGGGGAAATCCCGTTTGTCCTGACCGTCATCGTACCCCCGTGGGGTTCGGCGCCGGACGTTGCACAACTGATGGCAGCGGCCTGGCAGGAGCTGGGGATTGATGTCGTAATCAAACTTGTTCCCGGTTTCGGAAGCCTGCTGGAAGCGCAGCGAAGTGGAGATTATCATCTCATTGCAATGAATGACTTTGGCAGTGACCCCAATGTGATCACGTCTTATTATGCGAGTGACGGGCTGTATAACTGGTCGGGCTACTCGAGCCCCGACATGGACCAACTCCTCGTAGAGGCCGTTTTATCCTCTCCGGATGGGGAACAAAGACTGGCGATATACCGTGAAATCGCATTCCTTGTACAGGATGAGGCGCTTATAATTCCTATACGCGATTACGTGAACCTGGTTATTGCTAATCAGCGTGTAGACGGCCTGCATTTTTCCTCACAGGGATGGTTCCCATATCTTATCGACGTTCGTCTCAATTCCTGATTTCCATTGCTCGCCGCCTTTTCGAGAGTCTCCTGACTGCGTGGGCTGCAGTCACTTTTACGTTTCTCGCACTCAGGATGTCGGCCGGCGATCCAGTTGGCGTACTGCTTTCACGCGGCCTGGCATCCCCGGCGGATGCCGACGCGCTGCGGATTCAGCTGGGCTTAAACCGCCCCCTGGCTACGCAGTACGTCGACTTCCTTTCTGGTCTCCCTGGCGGGGATCTGGGACAGTCACTTTATACCAGCCGGCCGGTTGCAGACATCATCCTCGAACAACTCCCCTACACACTTGCGCTTGCTGGGTTGGCGCTTGTCATCACGCTCGTACTGAGCGTTTTCCTCGGAATTGGAGCCGCCTGGTGGCAGCGAAAACCCGTTGGAAGGATGCTTCAATCCGTCTCTGGCACAGCCATTGCCCTTCCGGTCATTTTTGTGGGAACGCTCGTTCTATGGGCTTTCAGAGCCATTGTGACCTCGGGATTTCTTCATCTACCTCCAACAGGATTCCAACTTTTCATACCCGCACTCGTCTTAGGCTTCTCGAATTCCGGAGGGATCGCATGGACGTTGCAAGCCGGAATCCAGGAGAATATGCAGGCGCCGTTTTTCCTGGCCGCCCGAGCCCGCGGCGTCCGCAACGGGCTTCCGTTGCTATGGCATGCTTTAAAACCCGCTCTCCCACCTGCGGTTTCGCTATTCGCGCTGGAAGCATCCTTTCTATTCACTGGCACCGTGGTGACCGAGACCATTTTCGCCAGACCCGGCCTGGGCAGGCTGCTTGTCCAGTCTATTCTGGACGGTGATTTTCCGGTTGCGCAGGGTCTTGTCGTCGTCGCTGCCTTCGTGTATACCGTCAGCCTCGGCCTTGCCGATATCTGTTCCTACTTTCTCGACCCCCGCATTGGGAGAGAAGTATGATCAGGCGGATACTCGCCATCATCTGGCTTTCCACCATCCTTGCCGTTGCAGCGGCCGCCCCCTTGCTGACGGTCTATGATCCTGTTCAACCCGCGGGCGGGGCGCTCGAATCCCCCAGCGCAATCCATCCACTCGGAACCGACAATCTCGGGCGCGATGTCTTTTCCAGATTGGTTTATGGAAGCCGTATGAGCCTGGTCATGGCGGGCATGGCAGGGGCCATAGCGGTCGTTTTCGGCAGCCTTCTGGGGAGTTGGTCGGCTGTGTCGAGACGGCAGGTCGATGCCGTGCTGACATGGTCAGGTAATGTGCTCCTGTCGATCCCCGGGCTCCTTCTGGCAATGTTGTTTGTCGCTTCGCTTGGCACTGGCGCACTGACTGTTACGCTTGCAGTAGGTATCAGCGCTGTCCCAGGTTATATGCGCGTCGCCAGGACTCTGATGAAACAAATCCGCCAGGAAGAATACATCCTGGCAGCAGAGGCCATCGGTGCATCCAGCTTGCGCATCGCCTGGAGACACATCATCCCGAATGCTCGCCCTCGCCTGCAGGTGCTGGCTACCACCCAACTCGCATGGTCCTTTGTGAACACAACCACACTCTCCTTTCTGGGGTTTGCCGGAGATCCATCCACCCCTGAATGGGGGGCCATGCTCAATACGGGACGCGGTTTTCTGCTCCAGGCCCCGCATCTGGCCTTAATACCGGGGCTCGCCATCAGCCTGACGATCCTCGCACTGCACGCACTCGGCACAACTTCAAGATCACATACAACCATTTGACGATCGATGTGGACTTCTGGTATCCTCGGGAGTCTCATCCTGGGAGGTTGTTTTGTTTCCGTATCTACTGGGCCTTGCGCTCGCGTTTGACTTTCTAAACGGCTTTCATGACAGTTCCAACATCGTGGCCACTGTCATCTCCTCCCGCGCCCTGCCTCCAAGGTTGGCGCTCCTCATCGCCGCCATGGCCGAATTCAGCGGGCCATTCATCTTCGGGGTTGCTGTGGCAAAGACGGTGGGTGACGATCTCCTGCATACTGAGACTCTTACAGTCGAGGTCATCCTTGCTGCCCTGGTTGCGTCCGTGATCTGGAATCTGATCACGTGGCGGCTGGGCATCCCCTCCTCCTCCTCCCACGCGCTGGTTGGCGGGCTGCTGGGAGCCGGCATCGTTGCAGATGGACTGGCTGTTGTTCAAATCGCGGGCCTGACGAAAATTCTCATTGCACTTCTAATTTCCCCGGTTCTTGGACTCCTGATGGGCTTTCTTGTGATGCACCTGACCATGCTCCTCGCCCACAAAGCAACCCCAAAAATAAGCACATTGTTCAAGCGCCTGCAGCTGGGCACATTGATTGGCTTGGCACTCAGCCATGGGACCAACGATGCTCAAAAAACCATGGGGGTTCTCACGCTCGGGCTCCTCCTCGAGGGTCGGATTCCTAGTTTTGAGGTCCCTTTATGGGTGATTGCTGCAAGTGCAGGAGCCATTGCCCTGGGGACTTCCTTCGGCGGCTGGCGCCTGATCCGCACGCTTGGCGGGCGCATCTACCGCATCCGGCCAGTCCACGGCTTTGCCTCGCAGATCTCCGGAGCAGCCGTCATCTTGGGCGCTGCTATGCTGGGCGGTCCAGTCAGCACTACCCAGGTCATGAGTTCTGCAATCATGGGTGTCGGAGCCGCGGAACGTGTCAACAAGGTTCGCTGGGGCATCCTAAAAGATATGCTGGTCGCATGGCTGCTTACAATCCCCCTGACCGCAGCAGTCGCCGGGCTGGCCTACTGGTTAATTACCACATTTACCGCCTAGGCTTGTTTGAGCCACGACTGTATGGAAGTCTTGATCGTATCCAGAACCCCCGGCTCCATGACAAACCAATGGATCGAAGCGTCATCCGGCTTCCACCAGTTCGCCTGTCTTCGGACAAATTGGCGGGTCAGCTTACGAATTGCAGCCTTGGCTTCGTTCATGCTGATTTTCCCTTCCAGCGCATCAATCACCTGTCGATAGCCAATCGCAGATAATGCCGGAAGAGCAGGATTATAACCCCTGGCCAGCAAGGTTTTCACCTCATCAACAAGACCGCCAGCGAACATGCTCTCGATGCGAGCATCAATCCGAGCATATAACTCCGCACGCGGTCGGATTAATCCCACCTTCAAACAGCGATAGGGCGGAGGCGATTTCTTCTTTTGAGTGCTGGCGGGGGCTCCTGTTAACGCATAGATTTCGAGCGCCCGAATCACACGGCGAACATTGCGATAATCGATGTGATCTGCGGACTCCGGGTCGATCTCCGAAAGCTGTCGGTGCAGAGCTTGCGGACCATGCTCTTCTGCGTACAGTTTCAAACGTTCTCTCAACGAGGTGTCATCAGCTGCAGGCGGCGGATCCCAGCCTTCCACCAGCGCTTGTACATACTGCCCGGTTCCCCCAGCGATCAAGGGAAGCCGGCCACGGCGGTGAATGTCCTCAATGGCATGTCTGGCTTCTGCAATATAGCGGGCCATTGTCCAGGGGTTATCGGGTGTGGTTACGTCGATAAGATGATGCGGAATGCGCTTCAGCACGTCCGAATCGGGTTTGGCCGTTCCAATATCCATACCCTTGTACAGCAGACGGGAATCTGCAGAGACTATCTCACCATTTAAAGCTCGGGCGACCTCGATCGCGATCTCCGTCTTTCCGACCGCTGTGGGGCCCAGGATTGCAACTACGGGGATCAGCATGAGGTGCATTCGCCCGCTTCCCCTGGTACAGCATAAGGATAGTGATCAAACCGCACGACACGGCCACGGGGGTCCATTTCAATCGCAATCACATCAATCCTCCATGCCTCCTGCTCCAATCCGTGCTCGATGAGATAACGCCAGGCAGCATCCCGTAAATGGCGCTGCTTCCTTCTCCCTACAGCCTCTTCCGGAGTACCGAATTGATTGCTGCGCCGGCCTTTAACTTCGATGAAAATAAATTGTTCGCCATCGGCAGCGATAATGTCCAGTTCTCCTTCAGCGCACGACCAATTCTGATCTCTGATGTTCCATCCCTGTCGCCGGGCAAAATCCGCCGCATATTGCTCTGCCCGTTTTCCCAATTCGCGTGAGTTCATACCCCCCCCGTCCCAGCGCTGTGCACGCTCATCCTATCCACTGGGATGGCGAACGTCAAGTCCATCTATCGTCTTCTCTTTTTTCCCTCCATCATGCTACACTTTCCAACAACAGCAGGGAGGCGGATATATGAACGTTGCAGGTATTCTTAAACAGGCAGATATATTTGTAGATTTCTCCGATGAACAAATCCGGACCGTTGCGAGCATCTGTCAGCAACGCTCCTTTGAAGTTGGAGACATCCTGTTTGAGGAGAATTCTGCGAGCGATGAGCTCTATATTATCGCTGCCGGCGAAGTCGAGATCCTTGTTGATCCATCGCTCGTCAGCGACCGCAAGCAGTCTGCCACGCGCCCTACGACGATTGCGACACTGCGTCGCGGCCAATCCTTCGGCGAAATCGCGCTTGTTGACCAGGGCCTGCGAACGGCTTCAGCCCGTATTGCCCGACCCGATACGCTCCTCGTCATCATCCCGCGCGATGCGCTGATGCAGCTCTGCGATCAAGACCCGATTCTTGGTTTCCACCTCATGCATAACCTCGCCGCCGACCTCGCCTTAAAAATCCGCAACACGGATCTCATGATGCGCGAGAAGCTTCTGTATGCCCGCTAAGAAAAACGCTTCCCCCAGCGTAACAGCTGAAATTCTTGCAATCGGAACCGAGCTTCTGCTCGGAGAAATCATCGATACAAACACGCGTGCAATCGCCCGAGCTCTACGTGAGATCGGCATCGATCTATTCCGCACCATGACTGTCGGAGATAACATCGTGCGCATCGCCGATGCGCTTCAAGATAGCTTCCGCAGAGCTGATGTCATCATCACTACCGGCGGGCTGGGGCCGACGATTGATGACGTCACCCGGGAAGGTATTGCGCGAGCGTTTGATGTTGATCTCACTTACCACCCCGAATTATGGCTTCAGATCGAGGAGCGCTTCCGCCGCTTCCATCGCACCCCAACTCAGAACAACCGCCGCCAGGCCATGCTTCCCGAGCACGCGCAGGCCATCGAAAACCTGATCGGAACAGCCCCGGGCTTCATCATGGCCCATAAGGAAAAGACGGTCATTGCACTTCCAGGGGTCCCGGCGGAGATGGTGTATTTACTGGAGAAGACTGTCATCCCCGTCTTGAAACAGAAGACGGCTTCACATGCTGTCATCCTCCCGCGCGTCCTGCACCTTGCCGGCGCTGGCGAATCCTGGATCGATGAGCGCATCCAGGACCTGGAGGCGGGGGCCAATCCCACGGTCGGGCTGGCAGCCCACGCCGGGCAAGTCGATATCCGCATCACTGCCAAAGCGGACACGCCCGATGAGGCGCATGTCATGCTGGACGATGTGGAACGGATTCTCCGTGAGCGGCTCGCCGACGCGATTTACGGAGTCGATGCAACCACCCTCGAAGAGGTCGTCCTGGAGACGCTCAGGCAATCCGGTCTGCAGATTAAAATCCTGGAATTCGGCACAACGGGATCCTTGTCTAATTTATTTTCAGAGCATCCTGCCATCTTTTCCGGCGAGGAACGCCTTCCTGATCCACTCGATGACGATGCTATCTCGGCCAGACTTGCGGAATGCCTGAAAGACGGCCAGGCCACAGCCGCACTTGCTGTTCTGCTTGAGGAGCTTGCCGACCGTTTCCAATTGAGATTGCTCCTGCTTTCGCCAGATGGACTGAAATCCCGCGTTCAATATTACGGCGGCCCCAAGAATACCGTCTCGGGGTGGGCGTTCACGCATGCGATGGACTTCTTGCGGAGAAGCCTGTCCCGCGAAGCGTAAGCTCCCTTGCCTCACCAGCGCTGCTAAACAGCCGCCAGCGCTGTGCTCTCTTGCATCCGCGGGAGAGTGTGTTAAAATGAGGCCTGCCAGGCGGGTGTCGCCAAGTGGTAAGGCAGTAGCTTCCCAAGCTACCATTCGTCGGTTCGAATCCGATCACCCGCTCCTCCAACAGCTTCCCCGGGAAGCTGTTATTTCTTCATCAATCCATCCACGACTGCAAACCATTTGTAAGGTGAAGCAGCTTCCCCCTGTGCTACCATGAAATCAGGCAATCGCACGCGTTCCGGCTCAAGCGGTGTGGCGCATTGCTCTCCTCCTCCAAGAGCCCTCGATAACCCGGGGGCTCTGTTGCCTTACACCGCCCCTCTTGACTATAATCAGCGTGTGCAGGAGACCATGCAAGCATGTCATCACAAACAATCTTGTACGTCGAAGATAATTTTGAGAACCGATTGTTGGTGAAACGGGTCTTGCAGGCCGCAGGCTACCGGTTTATCGAAGCGGAAAACGCGAGGCTGGGTATGGTAGCGGCACTAGAGCATCAACCCGACTTGATCATTGTCGACATTAATATGCCGCAAGTCGATGGGTTTACGCTGACGGCGCAACTACGTTCTGAGCCCAACCTATCCGCGACACCCATCATCGCGCTTACAGCAAACGTTATGCGGGGCGATCGCGAAAAATCCCTTGAGGCAGGCTGCGACGGTTATATTCAGAAGCCGATCGATGTCGATCACCTGCCCAGGCAGGTAGCACGATTCTTGCAAGCTTGATTCTGATATCAGACTCATAAAAGGATGAATTTTCTTGACGGAAGATCTGGGCAAGGCCACAATCTTGATTGTCGAAGATAATGTCTCCAACTTCGTGCTGATGGCGCGCATGCTCGACTTCGCTGGGGCAACCTGCGAGTGGAAGACTTCCGGGTATGAAGTATTGGAGTTCGCTGATACCATTCAACCCCTGGATTTAATCTTGATGGATATCCGCCTTCCCTACGAGGATGGCTACCAGGCGCTGCACAAGATCCGCGAAAACGAAAGGTTCGATTCCATTCCCATTGTCGCCGTAACAGCCTACTCCAGCGAGGATCAGATGAAGCGCGCCCGTAAAGCCGGTTTAAGTCCGCCGCATCCTCCTCAAAGAACCCGTCTGGGAGATGCAGTAAGCATGTTCCGAATTAGAGAACGACTCCACTCCATGCGAAATCCGCTTCGCGGAAGCATGGGCCGCCGCCTGGCGATCATGATTGTACCGGTTGTGCTCATCCCGCTCATCCTGCAGGGAGGTGCGTCCTACATCCGCTCCCGCGATATCCTCCTGTCTCAAGCCACATCACAGCTTGAATCGGCGCTGCAAGCCGAAACACAGACGGTTCTCGACTGGGTCGGTCTGCGGGAAGAACGCCTCTTGCTCGGCAGCCAGCGCCAGACTCTGCGTTCGCCCATGCTTTCTCTCCTGAATACCCGTATGGGGAGTCAGACCTTTCTCTACTCCCAGGACGCAGTAAGACTCATTCTGTTTGATCTTCAAGTTCAAGATGCAAACGAACTATTCAGCGATCTCCTGATCATCAGGACGTCCGATGGAAGCGTGATCGCATCGACGCAGACGGAATGGGAAGGAGAAATTCTCACAACCGTACGGGATGGCTCTCTGCCGATTGAAGAGCTCAGCACGATTACGTTGTACAACGTACCCTTGCTCTCTCCCGGCGCGGTGTCCGTCTTCACGACCATGCCGCTCGTCGTCCCGATGGCAAATGATGAAGCGGTCCTGATCGGCATCAATTCAGACTTCAACCTCGGGGCCTTGCTGGAAGAGATGCAGGTCTATCGCGAACAAGTCGGCGTTTATCGAATAGAGCGAGGTGAGACATTCTTCCTGCTCCCCCCCGATGTGGTCGTTCGTTTGCCAAGATACAGCATGGAGCCTGAGGCACTGCAGGAAACCGGCAACCCCCTCTTCGATGAATATGCCGTGTCCAGCACGGGCACAGCAGAATACACCAACCCCGGCGGCGAGTCGATGCTGGCAGCCTACAACGAAATCAGTGAACTCGGAATGACGCTTGCCGTTGAACTCCCGCAAACGGATGTCTTCGCGCAGGTTGAAACCCTGGGGACGTTCTCGATCATCGTCGTCCTCGCGGCCGCCGTCATCGTGGCCATCCTCATCACGGTTGTTACGAACCGTCTCCTCTCTCCACTGGCCGACCTGACCGAATTCGCCGAGCGGATCTCCCGTGGAGACTGGCAATACCGCGTGCCTGAGGATCGTGATGACGAACTGGGCATCCTTGCCAGCGCGTTCAACCGCATGGCCAATGACCTTCGCGGCATTTATCAATCCCTTGAAGAGCGTGTGCAGGAACGCACCCAGCAAATTCAAATTGCCTCACAAGTTGCCCGCGCGGTAACTGCGACACCAGTCCTGGAAGAGCTCCTTTTCAAAGCCGTGAACCTGATCCGGGATCAGTTCGGCTACTACTACGTCTCCATCTTCTTGCTGGATGAACCACACGAATTCGCCAACCTGACGGAAGCCACTGGCGATGTCGGGAAGGCGCTAATCGCCAGGGGACACCGCCTTAAAGTTGGTGGACAGTCGATCATCGGCTGGGTCACACAAAATAACCAGCCTCGGGTTGCTTCGGAGGTTTCTCAAGACCCCGTTCACTTCCAGAATGAGTTCCTGCCCGACACACAGGCTGAGCTCGCGGTGCCGCTCCAGGTTGGCGGCAATGTACTCGGCGCTCTCGATGTTCAGAGTGATCAAGCCGACGTTTTCCGACCGCAGGATATCGAGGTATTGCAGACACTCGCCGACCAGCTTAGCGCTGCGATTCAGAACGCTCGCCTTGCGCAAAACTCGGCCGTCGCCGCCGAGCGCGCGCGCGTTATCAGTCAGGCGACTCGTGAACTCAGCGGCATGATGGATGTAGAACAGGTGCTCGATAAGGCTGTCAGTGTGCTCCACGAAGCCCTGGGGAAACCTGAAATTCAGGTGGAGCTTGTGCAGCCGCAGCAATACGAAGAACAATCAACGCGCCCGGTGGATCCGACAGCACCACAGACATGATTTTTGAGGGGCTTATGGAAAACAAAGTCATTGCCATCACAGGAGCAGCAGGTTATTTTGCCCGCTGCCTTATACCGCTTCTCGAAGCAGATCCGGCCGTAGGGCGCATCATCGGAATTGACCTTGTTGAACCGGAGGAAGCCGCCGGTTGGAAAAAATTCGAGTTTCACCGGATGGATATCCGCGACCCCAGTCTGGGGGAAATTCTTGTTGGTGCGGATGTTCTCGTCCATCTCGCTTTCATCCTCATGCGCCTCCCAGGGGCAAAGGAGCTTGAGGATATTAATATCGAGGGTTCCCGAAACGTACTTCGGCTGGCGGCCGAAACCGGGATCAACAAACTCATCTTCACAAGCAGCGTCGTCGCCTACGGCATTCGCGAAGATAACCCGGTTCCATTATTCGAAGAGATGCCTCTCCGGCCAAATCAGGATCTCTATTACAGCCGCAATAAGGCTGCAGTCGAAAAGATCCTTTCCCAGATCGAGACCGAGCACCCATCGATGCATGTCACCATTTTACGACCATGCACGGTTGTGGGACGCCGTGCCGACCCGGCGTCGATGGCGTCACTGTCAGGTTCCACAATCACACTGGTCAGGGGTTATGATCCCCTCTACCAACTCGTTCACGAGGACGATGTCGCACGTGCGCTACATCTGGCGATCAAGACCGACATGCCCGGAACTTTTAATGTCTGCGGCGACGATCCAAAATCTCTTGGAGAATTGGCCAGAATCGCCGGGAAAAAGACGCTGGCGCTCCCGCTGGGCTTGGTGAAACCCATGTTCCAGATTCTGTGGCGGCTGAAAGCAACGGTGTTTGCACCGGAATGGGTCAAACTCACCCAGTATCCAATTGTTGCAGCGAATGACCGAATGAAAGCGGCCGGCTGGGAACCCCAGTTTTCAACGCCGCAGGCTTTCCTGGACCTCCAGGAAGCGTTCCGCAGTGAGTAAGCGGCTGCATGATGTGAGGTTTGCATGTTTGAGCGTGTAAGATCCTGGCTTGCTCCAACGTCAGAAGAGATAGAAATCGCCCACCAGCAAGCTCTTCTCAATACTGTTCTCTTCGGGCTCGCCTTACCTGGCTTCCTCTTCGGGATCGCCATGCTCGTACTCTGGGCTATGGGCCGCACGCCTGCCGCTGGGGCCATTGCGGGCATTGGCGTACAGCCCTTCTATCTTCTCTCTTACTGGCTCGGTCGGCGCGGGCGCGTCCGCCTGGCAGGTTTCATCCCTGTGGGCATGGTCTTCCTGATTATGGCCGCGTCCATGTTCATCGTCGGAATCGGACATGTGACCTTGATTGGCATGGCCATGGTCATCGCGGCGGCAGGTGTGCTCATCGGGAATCAAGCGGTCGCTCTCTTCATCATCCTCAGTGTAATTTCATATTTCCTGGCTGGCTACGCGCAGCTTTCTGGGTTGATCAGCTCAGCGATCGCGCCAATCGACGCCATCGCTGCCGATGCAATCGGCCTGGGATTAGGCCTCAGCGTCATCGCCGTCATCCTTTGGCTGTCGGATTCTCAGATGCACTCCTCGTTGCAGCGTGAACGCGAACTCTATAAGGAACTGGAAATACAGCGTGAGGAACTTGAAAGTACAGTCGAAGAACGCACACAGGGTTTGCGAAGACAGGCCTTGCAGCTTTCCGCCGCTGCCGACATCGCCAAGCTCGCTGCTGAAGCGACCGAACTTGATGTCCTCCTCAGCGAATCGATCGAAATCATCCGGAATCAATTTGGGTACTACCATGCTTCCGTATTCCTGATGGATTCCACCGGGAACTGGGCAGAGCTTGCAGCCAGCACGGGTGAGGCAGGCAGGCAACTTCTCGCCCGTCGTCACCGCCTGGCTGTCGGATCCGCATCGATAATTGGGTGGTCCACAGCCAACCGCCTCCCCCGCGTCGCATCAGACGTTGAAGAGGATCCCTTCCATTTCAAGAATCCACTACTCCCCGACACGCGCTCCGAGATCGCTCTGCCGCTCATCGCAGGAAAAAGGCTCCTCGGCGCGATCGATGTCCAATCGACCAGCGTGAACGCGTTTCCCGAAGATGAGCTTCGCGCAATGGAAGCGATCGCCAGTGAATTAACCGTGGCGATCGATCGTGTACGTGCGCAGACCGAGATCCGATCGGAACTCGACCGAGCCGATCAAATCGTGCGCCAGCAGCTGGGCACCTCGTGGGCAGATTATTCCCGCAAAAAAGGGACCAACACGATCTATTTCACACCCACTGGCGAACGTCTGCTGAATGTGGGGGTCGACTTTCCCGGGGCTCCGCTGGCCATCCAGCACGTGAAGACGGTTTCAGGAGAGGATGGACGGGAGGTTTCGGTGCCCATTCAGCTGCGGGGAGAGGTGATTGCGACCATCTCGGCTCGTAAGCGCGAACCCAATCAACGCTGGTCGGAAGAGGAAATCGCCATGATTGAGGCGGTCGCTTCACAGACATCTCTCGCCCTGGAGAGCGCTCGGCAGCGGTCAGAAGAGCATCGACGTGTATCAGAACTCGAAGTTATCAACCGCGTCAGCCAGGCAGTATCGCAGATGCTGCGACTCGATTCGCTCTTCCGCGTGGTACATCGTCAGGTGAACCAGGTTATCGGCGAAACAGACATGTTCGTCGGTCTCTACAATGAAGACAAGCAAACGATCGAATTCCCCTATGCATATGAGAAAGGGGCCAGCATCGATCTGCCGGAGATCGCTTTCGGGGAAGGGCTGACTTCCCAGGTCGTCAGAACCAAACAACCCCTTCTGCTCGGCTCGGCAGACCTGCGCAACCCCGAGAAGCTCGGCGCGCAGCAGGTTGGCAAAGCAGCACTTTCCTGGCTGGGCGTACCGCTCATGCTGGGCGATCAGGTCGTTGGTGTCCTTGCCATTAAGGATTCCTCCCAAGCAAGCCGGTTCTCAGACGAGGATGCCGCCCTGATGACAACGATTGCCAGTCAGGTCACCGCCGCAATTCAGAACAGCCGGCTGCTTAACCAGGTTCAGCGTACTGCCCGTCGGCAGCGATTGATCCACGAAATCACCAGCAAGGTCCGCCGGTCGCCGGACATGAAATCTGTCCTGGAGACGACCGCCCGCGAGCTGGGAAGAGCTTTAAACGCCGTTCAGACCTCGGTCGAGTTGGAGACCGATGCCTCAGAGTTAGAACAGGATGCCGTTGACGAAACCAACGGCGATGGATTGACGCAGGAATGATTTGCCCTGCTTATCGTTGAAGCTTTACGGCCGGATCCGCGGCGACGTCAGGAGACTAAGATGAAGATTAAACAATTGCTCGTGCTGTGCAGCGTGCTTCTCCTCGCCGTTCTACTTTCCTCTTGTGGGGGCAGCGAAGAAGCGATCGTTGAGACCACGCCGGAAGCTGAAGCGGAAGAATTCATCTTCGGGGTCATCCTCGTAGGACCAAGAGATGACCACGGCTGGAGCGAAGCTCACTACAGCGGCGGCGCCTATGTGGAGACAAACTTTCCCAACGCTCGGATGATCTACATCGACAATTTGAATCCTGAAGCCCGACCGGATACCACTCTTGAAATGGCTGTTGACACCATGGTCGCCCAGAATGTCCAGCTGGTTTTCATCACTTCGGATGACTTCGCAGCAGACACCAACTACGTCGCCGAGAAATATCCCCAGGTCACCTTTATTCAAATTTCAGGGGATCACGTGCTTCAAGGGACAGCGCCGCCAAATGTGGGTAACTACATGTCTCGCATGATTTACGGGAAGATGATGGCTGGTTGCTCGGCCGCTCTGGCCACAGAGACCGGGTCGATCGGCTATGTCGGCCCCCTGGTGAACTCGGAGACAATGCGCCTGGCGAATGCCGCATACCTGGGCGCCCGCTTCTGCTACGAGAATTATCGCCGACTTAATCCCGATGACCTCGTTTTTACGGTCGATTGGATCGGCTTCTGGTTCCACATTCCCGACGTCACAGATGACCCCAGCGCAGTTACGAACCAGCTGCTCGACAATGGAGCAGACGTCATCATATCTGGTATCGATACAACCGAGGCGCTCAGTGTTGTGACAACCCGACGATCCAACGGAGAAATGATCTGGTCGCTGCCTTACGACTACGAGGGCGCATGCGAACAGGGACCTGAGGCATGTCTGGGCGTCCCCTACTTCAACTGGGGGCCAGCCTATCTTGAAATCGCACAGCAAGTATCCGCTGGAAGCTGGACCCCCGGATGGGAATGGGCCCCTCCTTATTGGGAAGACATGAACAATCCTGACGTAAGCCCGATCGGGTTTACGAAAGGGCCTGCCATGAACAACGTGCAATCGGCGTATCTGGATCAATTCATGGTTGCACTGGCAGATAACTATATTAACCTCTTCAAAGGCCCCCTGAATTATTCGGATGGAAGCGTATTCCTCGCGGAGAATGAAGTCGGCACCGACCAGCAAATCTGGTATATGTCCCAACTCCTTGATGGCATCGAGGAAGTAAGCGAGTAGTATGCGTATGTTCGAGCGACTTTCCGCTCCATTCCGTTCCTCCAGCCGCATTCGCCAACAGCTGCTGTTCGGCAATCTTGTGATCGCACTGCTCCTGATGCTGGCGATGGTGATCCTCGTCAACCAGGTTCAACGCCTTGGACAGGCGTCCCAACTCCTTGAGGTTTCAAATGCGCGCGCACAAGCCGCGTTTGAGATCGAGCAGTCCAGCAGCATGCTGACCGAAAACATCAACCGCCTGGTCGCCGTGGAAGATGCAAGCGCCTTCGAGCAGGAAGTAAATACAGCCCTCGAGGAATTACGGCCTCGCTCGGATGAACTGGCGGTGCTTGCAAGCGAAGCCGCAGAAGCAGATCCTGTCTACGGGCTGCTGAACCAGGTGAGCGAACGCATCAAGAACGTGATTGGCGTTGCAGAAACCATGGTGCGCCAGGCCTCCGCCGAGCAGTGGCCGGCTGTTGAAATCCGGCTTGGCATCCTTTTGCGCGACCAGGAGGAATTAACTGCCGACACAACCGCGCTGGTGAACCTGACCGAGGCAACACAGGTGGAAGCCTCCACCAATCTTGCTTCTGCCCAGCGTGCGGCGCTGGTTTACCCCAGCTTGATGGCTGTCGCGGCGATTGTGCTCGGGATCATATTCAATTGGCGCATCGCGGTGAATTTCGCCGGCGAGATCGAGACCATCACCGAATCCGTCTCGAGACTAGCTGGCGGTGACCTGGAGGCCCGCGTCGAAAGTTCCCGCGCGGACGAATTCGGCCAGCTCGGAGACGCGTTCAACAGGATGGCATCCGTGGTTCAATCCGCCCGCGGTGAACTCGAAGAACGCGTCATGGAGCGTACCCAAGAACTTGAGCGCCGCGCGTTGCAGCTGCGGGTCGCTTCTGAAATCGCACGCGACGCCAGCGCCATCCACGATTTGCTCGATCTTCTCAACCGCTCGGTTGCACTGATTTCGGAACGGTTTGGCTTCTACCACGCTGGCATCTTCCTCGTGGATGATGAAGGCGAAAACGCGTGGTTGAGAGCTGTTTCTTCCGAAGGCGGGCGGCGCATGCTCGCACGGAACCACCATCTTGCCGTCGGCAAGGTCGGCATCGTTGGCTATGTAACTGGAACCGGGAAGCCCCGCATCGCGCTTGACGTCGGTGAAGACCTGGTCCACTTCGCCAACCCAGACTTGCCAGGAACACGTTCGGAGATGGCGCTCCCCCTCCGTGTGGGGTCGCGTATCATTGGTGCGCTTGACGTTCAGAGTGAAGAGCCAAACGCGTTTCGTGACGATGACATCGTCGTTCTCCAAACCGTTGCCGACCAGCTTGCCGTCGCCATTGACAACGCAAGCTTGTTTGAGCGCCAGTCCTCACTTGCAAACCAGCGCAACGAAGTCATCGACCTCTATAATCAACTCCAGCAACAAACCCAATACGACCGTCTGCGCATGGATACCCCTGAGATGCTGCGGCTCTCGCTGGGATTCGAGCAGGTCGTTCTGGCGCTGGTGGAGAGTGATCAGGTTGTCATTCAGAGCGTGGCCGGCGATCATTTCCCAGAGTACCAGCCGGGGGTCATGTTCTCTCTCGGTCAGGGCTTAATCGGCCGGGCGGTAAGCTTAAATAAATCTGTCATCTCCCCGGAACAAAAAGAAGGCGAGGCGGAGACCGCCAGGCTTGCTGAGGCTGCCATCCCCCTGCTCGTACGCGGCCAGGCAATCGGCTCTCTTCTCATTGTCATTCCTTCGGGTCGGGATGCACAAGAAGAAGGGGTCTCGGTCCTCGATCTGGTTGCAGATCAGATTGCTACGGCGCTCGAAAATGCTCGCCTGTTTGAAGAGACAGAACGCCGACTACGCGACTTTGACACATTGTACAAGCGCCAGACAGCAGACACGTGGGGGCAGCTGCTTGCCAGCCTTCCTTCCGAAGATGCCCGCACCCGGGCCACATACGCCAAGGGCGTTACCCAGAGCGAAGATACTGAGCTGGAATCCATCGAACGGCCGATCGAACTGCGCGGCCAGGTGATCGGGAAAATGAATATCCAAGCGGATAAGCTCAGCGATTGGTCGGAGGACGCACAGGAAATCCTCGAATCTGTGGCGATGGAAGTCGCGGGGTCGCTTGAGCAGCTTCGCTTGATGGAGGAAATCCAGCGTCGTGCTACCCAGCTCGAGGCTGCCGCTGCCATTGCCCGCGATGCGACCAGCCTTCTGGATATCGAAACGCTTGTTTCCCGCGCCGTCACATCCATCCGCGATCGATTCGGTTATGATCACATCGGCGTCTACCTGTTGGATGACGCCGGGAAAACCGCTGTCCTAAGGGAAGCAACCGGATCCTCCGGTCAGCAAATGGTAGAAGACGGCCATTTTCTTGCTGTGGGTTCCCACTCCGTCATCGGTCGCGTTACAGCCACCGGTCAGTGCTACGCTGCCAACGATACCGCGTCGGACGAATTCTTCCAGCCCGAACCGCTGCTCCCGAACACACGCTCGCAGTTGGGCGTTCCGCTAAAAATCGGCGAACGTGTGATTGGCGCTCTCGACATTCACCATACGCATCCCCAAGCGTTCACA